>Ga0123352_10008021_pt1 | contig 16394 bp, 16 predicted proteins | sample TergutLab28metaG_FD_89700 | JGI IMG/M metagenome (GOLD analysis project Ga0123352, IMG submission 89700) | Labiotermes labralis P1 segment gut microbial communities from Petit-Saut dam, French Guiana - Lab288 P1 | ecosystem: Host-associated > Arthropoda: Insects > Digestive system > Gut ... | reverse complement strand
AGTTTAATTGAGTGCTGTTGTGCCAACATGCAGGTCTCTAGTGTTCATCTGTAGTAAAATAATGTTTCACGAACTGATGGAGAAGTCTCAGCATCAAGATAGATGACAAATCTGTGTCCACTCTGTCCATCCACGTGTAACAAAGAACTACTGATCACACTGCCATGAAGTCTAGTATTAGAGAGTTTCACCAAAACTAGTCTGCACGTACCAGTTGTCATTGAAATCAGGCAATAAGAATGGACACTTTACACAAAGATCTGTCCCAGTTCAGTGCGTAAATATTTATCGAATGAAATGTGAACAGAGATGAAACACACATTGTGCCTTGCGTGTTATATCCCTTTCTCTCTCTCTCTCTCTTTTTATATTGTTGGTATAATTAAAAGTGAGCCAGTTTACTATAATTATTATGGTGTGTGTGTTTCCTGACTTACTGTGTTTCCACAGTAATTATTAATACTGTCTCTGTTTCAGAACCACCAGTCTTGTTTCTATCAAGCTGTGGAGAATCCCTCGCCGTCTGACAGCAAAATGGATATAAAAGTCTCATGTCCTATGCTCACTGTCAAGCTGAGGTATGATATTACATCTCTGTTGTGGGGCATGCAGAACACAAGCAGATTGAGTCCATAAATGTTAGTTTTGTGTTATTTAGTGTCAGGTGATCAGTTGTTACAGTGGCACTGCAAAGTGATACCATCCGTAGGCAGCTGGTTGTGCTATGGATATTTTTTACCATTGGTCTGACAAAATACCACAGTGATAAGTATGTTATGCATACATTCACCTTTTCTGTAACCCTTCATTGATGCTGGGGTTTAAATTCCAACTACTGCCCAGATTGGAAGAATTTTAAAGTACCTAAAAACAGTGATTCACAAGTTTCCCAAAAGTTAAGGAGCCACCCCAAAATGCAGGGCACCAGGATGGTTACATTGATCAAGTTCCATCCCGATGGCCTTCATTTATTAAGCACCACCATATGAAATGTATGTGCATGGGTGTTCTGGAACTTCTGATTTGTGCACCCCTACCCTTAAATTTACTTGCAGCTGTATGGTGCACAGTGGCTATTCATGTGTGAGGAACCGCAAGCCAGTACATTGCGCGAAGGTCGGCATTGAAGAGTTAATTTCTGGCATGTTCCATTGTACATGTAAAACATGTGACTTGCACCTGGAAAGTGTAAGCAATAGTTTGTTTATGTTCTTCAAACATGTTTTTATGAAGTTGTTCCAGTTTCAGTATAAAAAATTTCATGCAAGCTTGCAAATTTGAATTGTTCCCTGCGCTTGCATGCTTTAACACTGTCACTTATCCTAAGAACATGTCTTGTCCTGGGAAGTGATTTGTAAGACTGAAACCAGGAAATCTTGTGTTTGTGTGTGTATGTGTGCGCATGCACACGGATGGGTGGTGGCACTATGTGCAGAATTTTACCATTGCCATCCTCATTATTTATGTCATGTTCATATGCTTTAGAATACACCTAATTTTTACAGGTTTCCCATACCAGATTTGCGGCCTATTCATGACATGGCTCGTCCACCTTGGTGGAGACGCTCAGTCAGGAAAGACTTCCTTGTATTTGAATTGAGCGACGCGTCTTTTCATTCCTTGCTTGACAGTCAAGAACCTTGCAGGAGATTTGAAGTTCAGTGCAGAGACATTAACGGGCTATTTCAGGTAAGTTTGTTACAGTTAAGTGATCTCCTGAGTTATGCTAGTGAGTAAATAGATAACATTATAAAATTTCTGTGTGTATGACATCTACATTTGTCATTACCATCCTTCCAAATGTTAAGCCTCATTAGCAGATGTTACAAAAAAAAAATCTTTCCTTCTCTCTCTCTCTTTTTTATCAAGTGTCATGAATATTTAAATTTTGGAGAGAGGGGCTTATCGGATCAACACCCAGTACTATTTTTTAAGTTTTATCCTTAGCATTATGTAAAATCCCTAATTGATGTAATTTGTAATTTTGTCATTGTATTTATTGTTCTTATAGATAATAAATGTGATGTCTTTGGAATTACAAATATACAGGAAGCTGTTAGTCCCAGTAGTACCTGATAAGAAGAACTTTTGCTTGTAATGTAGCAGTAAGAAAGCCCCCTGTCATTGTGTGTACAAGTGGCTGTTACAGAATGTGGGGTCCTTTCTTTCGTTATATCTATCTAGGCTCTTTCCTTTGTTAGATCAGCAGCTGTGCTACGTGGAGCAATATGTGGAATCTGCAAAATATACAGGATTCCACAGTAATACAGCTTCAGTCTTGGATATACAATGTAGCTTTTCATAGTAGGTGTATTTATGCATGCAGAGATTGTGTTGTGTATCAGTATGTAATTGCTGGCAGTCGGATGAACATTAGCTAATGTGGTTTTGATGTGAGAATTGACGGGATTGAATATCATATTTTTTCAAGAATATCCTTCTATTGTGTGTCTTGAAAGTACATATATCTTCCTTGAATTTTTAGGAAGCTGATACTGACACGTTGGTGCCTTTTGTTCATGCGTCCGCAGATGACAAAAATGGTAATTCACTTCCAGATGGGGGAAAGGGTTTTGGCTGGCCCAGGTATGTGGACTTCAGGTTTCAACACAAATGTGTTATTGTATTATTGTCAGGCATGGATCACATATACTTCTACCCCCTCACTTTATATATATGTATATATATGTATACATGTAGGCACTAGGTACGATACTTAGAAATTCAGGATACCAGTAGTTTAGTTTGGTGTGTGTGTGTGAGTTTATGCGAGGACGAAGCAGAGTCAGTGAGAACATTGTCATGGCGCAGAAACCAACAATCTTTGGTTCATTATCTGTGGAGATATTGTTATCCCTGCTGGAAAAACTCCTGATGCACTCTAGACTTTAGGTTTTGGCTGCTTGTGAGAATGAATGATGATCTGCAAAAGAAAAAAGACTTAAAAACCCACATATTCTCTTGAAATTAACAAAGATTCCAGTAAGCTAATGAAGTGCTTTAGGTGACAGAATTAAATCAATAAACCTGGAAATACACAGCGTGATATCTAAACAGACAGTTAATATGCCAATCAATCAGTAACGTTAAGCAGTTGGTACCACAGGACAGTCATGTTTCTTGAATGATATTTCGTTGTCTTTCATGAAATATGCTTTAGCCTTCCAGCAGTGCCCGCGCAGGTGTCTTGTCTTGCATCATACCTTAGTGATGGAGGCATCTTTTATACGTGAAGAAACATCAGTGTTTTTTACCAGAATACATGATTTCGTAATCTTCATGGTCACCAACATGGGAGCCTGTAATATCATGTCTTATATTCTTCATTACTGTAACATGCATAAGACATACTTATTTTTTGTTTGTATTTTGCAGGATTGTGATTCAGGTATATCCAAAAAGCAACCGGGGAGATCTAGATGACATTGGAGAGATGGATGGTGAAGATACTGTACCCCCAACTTCAATAGAGACGTTGCTAGCCACTGGTCAGAAAGAGCCTTCACCCTTTAGTTCAAAGAGAGTGGTCCATAAAAGTGACACACCTCATGGCACATCAAACCAGTCAGCTGAAGGTATTAGCAGTTCTTGCCTACATTTTTTAAAAGGGTCAGCATTTCTTGTTGGTGATCACAATTTCTAAATTAGTAGCAACAGTGTGATTAGGTTCATCTTAGAATAAAACTAATGTTAGAAAGTCATTGTATTTGATTTTCATTGGACCATGCATTGTAATATTATTTCTATAGTAAAACCAACTAGATGCACCAATGTATCGAATTTATTTTATTTTGGAATGACACTATACATGTTTTGGACGGTCTTTCCGTTCATCATCAGGAGTTCGAGACTGTACATACAGCAACAGGCATTTGTCAAATATACTGCTGTCTGCTTGCTAGCAGGTACGAGATGGAACTCATCCATCTCGTACCCGCTAGCAAGCGGACAGCAGTATCTGTTCGACAAATGCCTGTTGCTGTATGTTCAGTCTCGAACTCCTGATGATGGACGGAGAGACCTTCCGAAACATGTAGAGTGTCATTCCAAAATAAAATAAATTTGATACATTGGTGCATCTAGTTGGTTTTACTATAGAAATAAAGTCATTGTACTTTGCACTTGTGTGAACTGAGTAATGGCACTTTGTATGTTATGAGAGGAGGATATTAGTAACCAGATCAGTCATTGTTAGCTTTTCAAGAATGACTGTACTCTGAGGTAAAACATTTTTAGTCAGGAAAAATTGGACAACTTTAGAATTCATTTACAAAATTAAACAAATCTCAAAAGTGGGTACCTGAAGAACATTCTGATGAAACCATGATATTGTAATGTGTGTAAAGCACCCATGATCATGTAGTTTGGATTCCAGGGCAGAAATAACACCTACTATAGGTCTTCTGCTCAGCTGTAGGGTGGTGATGACCTTGTGAAGTGACTAGTTATGGCTATTAAGGGTTGTAGTTTGATTCCCAGGAGGACCATTATTTTCTTCTTTTCAACCATATGTAGACTTGCTCTTGAATCCACCCAATCTTTTATTCATTTGTTTAATGGATGTCAGCAGCACTGAACCACAATACCAAGTAGCTGGAATGTTAAGCTGACTATTCATCATTTAGTTCTGAAATGAAGGATGCTCATGTTACTCCCCTATACACCTCTGTGGCCAGGTGCTTACACTTGGGAATAATGTTACCTTGGCACATTCTTTGTAAATAACCAACTTGATGCACAATTTTTTGTGTATGTTTATTTCTATTCTCTACATATTTCGGGCAGCCACGTGCCCATCATCAGGAGAATTTTTGTATCAGTGCAACACCTGGTTTATATCACTCTGTGTAGATGACTGTCTGGTATGCATACCAGCACGTGGCCGCCCAAAACGTGTAGAGAATAGAAATAAACATACATGGTATGCATACCAGACGGTCATCTACACAGAGTGACATAAACCAGGTGTCGCATTGATACAATAATTCTCCTGATGCCTGCATACCAGACGGACATCTACACAGAGTGACATAAACCAGATGTCGCACTGATACAATAATTCTCCTGATGATGGGCACGTGGCTGCCCAAAACATGTAAGAAGGTAAATCAGTCCCGTTACAGGCCTGGACAAGCCCAGAGGGTTCCAGGAAGTTAAGGCTCCCAGATTCGTGACAACAGCACAGGATGGTGGTAGGTTGTCAGCCTTACACACCGGCCACCTTTACCCCCAGGAAATACTCCTGGTACTCATTTCTATTAGAGGCTGAGTCGACCCCAGGGCCATAGTGCGATCGGAAGGATTTTATATCAATGAAAAATCCACTGACACCAGCTGGAATCAAACCATCGACCTTCTGATTTGTAGCATGGCACCTTAACCACTGTGCTACCACCGTCCCCACCCGAAACATGTAGAGAATAGAAATAAACATACATGGTATGCATACCAGACGGTCATCTACACAGAGTGACATAAACCAGATGTCGCATTGGTACAATAATTCTTCTGGTGATGGGCATGTTGCTGCTAAAAATGTGTAGAGGGTAGAAATAAACATACATGAAAAATTGTGTGTCATGTTGGTTATTTACAAGGATCATACCAGGATGCATGGTCAACAAAACATAAAAAACTTGGCACATTCCTCTTTTTTATTCTGCACATAGTATGTTTTTTGGACTCCCTGCCTGCATGTCTGTGGTTACCTGCACTGTAAGTAATTGTATTAAAATTTACACAAGTTTTAAATTTGTGCAGATAAGTTTGGAGTATGCATTCTATTTACTTTTGACTGAAATTTCTCAGGTTTGTGTTTCCTTGGTCGGTGAACAAGGAATAAGAATACACTAATTGGAGTTACTTGGAGTGAGTAGGCCATAGATTTAAACCATGCACTGAAATTCTGGTGTGGATGTGTGCATGTAAAAGGTGTGTTTTTCATTTTCTTCTTCCCCAGGTGAAGGTGAAGAACTTTTGATACCTGGCGACAAACAGGAGATGGCAGAATTTATAGATTATGCTTCTCGCAACAGTCGCATCCAGCTAGATATCAGCCTTCCTTGTGCCAGCATGCACCTTTCCTCAAAGCATGTATATGAACTTATTTATAACAGGTAATAAAAATTCAGAATAATCATGATGCCGTTGTTTCATAAAGTTGTTCATTCTGTACGGTAAAACTGGCAACAGCAGTAAATTCCTAATTATGACATTAAGTGTTGCATGTATGTTCATGAGTTCCAAAAGAACAAATTCTGATGACATGGCATTTTTAAGATACAACGTCAAAGTCATGGGCTGGGCAGCTCAGTTGGTATAGTAGCGACTGACTACTGGCTGGATGGTCCGGGATCGAATCCCGGTGGGGACGAGATTTTCCACCCGTCCAGACCGACCCTGGGGCCCACCCAGCCTCCTGTAAAATGGGTACCGGGTCTTTCCCGGAGGTAAAGTGTGGCCGGGGCATGCTGCTGACCACTCACCCCCTTCTAGTGCTGCAGTCATGGAAGAGTAGAGCTATAACTATACCCACCCTCTGGGCCACACCTGGCCTCTAATGGGATCTCTTTACCTTTACCTTTTTACAACCTCAAAATCGTTCACCATCACTGCATTCATACTTGTTAACGTTTGTGAAGAGTCCATTTGAGTAGCCACATTCGAAATGCTTAATCTCAGTGGTCGTTCTGTAACCACCATCAGATGGGAAGGTAAATGTACAGTTTATGCCATTGCTTTGCTGTTTTAAATTCTGCAGAAATATACTTCACAAACTTGCTTATTTTTCATGCCCTAATATTCACAAGCACTAGTTTCATGCGCACCTCAGAAGTTCACAGCCACCATATTTGTATTAGTGATAACAGGAAAGTAAAAAAAAGCATAAGATGGGGAAGACTGTAGTGGCATGATTTTCATTGAAAAGTTAATGGGAAGACAAGCAGATACATGGCCACAGTTGTACTGTAAAACCTGTAAAGTTGACCGCACTTGTAATTCAGCAACCTGTCACAGTTGGCCATGCGTTCTATGGAACCAGCATATTCCTGTGATGTTATACTTAGTCATTACTCTATAACTTGGCCACCTGTTGAAACGTGCAGGAAATTGTGTAGAAGGATTTCATGTGAGTATACTGTTATTTTATAGACTCAACACAGACATGTTCCTGTGGCTGCCATCTGCCCCAAAACCTGTAGAGCAGTATGGCGGGAAAGGTCAAACAGCATTGGACCTTGCATCCACTGTACTTCAAGAATCACTGTACCCAGCTTTCAGCATGTGCAAGTCTGGTGTTCAGTATGGTATGTTTGTATTTAGTGAACAACACCTTGCATTTTATACTGTCACTCATATTAATAATGAGACCAACTGTCTTACGTGGCAAAGTAAACATACATGCAACTGGCTTTCTCTTCCTTCTGTCCTGCAAGAGGGTAATAATGTTTGAATGTCTGATAGTATTATTATAACTAAGCTCTTAAGTTAATTACAAAAGCCTCCTACTACTGATGGGGGACCGCGGTAGCACAGTGATTAAGGTGCTGTGCTACAAATCGGAAGGTTGCTGGTTTGATCCCAGCTGTTGTCGGTGGATTTTTCATTGACATAAAATCCTTCCAGTCGCACTATGGCCCTGGGGTCGACTCACCCTCTAACAGAAATGAGTACCAGGAGTGTTTCCTGGGGGTAAAGGCGGCCAGTGCGTAAGGCTGACAACCTACCACCATCCTCTGCCGTTGTCACGAAATCTGGAAACCTTAACTTCCTGGAACCCTCTGGGCCTCTACCAGGCCTGTAATGGGACTGCTTTACCTTTTACCTACTACTGATACTACTAGTACTACTGCCGCCGCCGCCACCACCACCACCACCACCACATCCCTCTCTCCCTCTGTGGAAAGAATGAATGTGACAAAGTCAGAGTTGGTGAAGAAGGCACCAGTTAAAGCGAACAGTCCACTGTATACATAAAAGAATTTCTCATAAAATATGTTCTGTGGTGCTCTTGCTGTTTCAGACTCTGATTCTGACTCAGAAGACACAGAAGGTGTCTATTATTCCGTCTATGAACACCGTCAGCGGCACAGGCGGAAGCAGCAGCTCTTGGGCAGCAATCAGCTTGGGCAGAGCTATATAACAGTGACATTGTCAGTCAGTCAAGGTGTAATCAGCATCTTTACTCCTGTCAGGGTACGTACTGCTTGTTGATCATTCGTAGAAATCTCGGTTGTTCAGGATACAACGTATTGAGGTCCTTTGTGATTGTGCGTGTGGTGTAGTTACATAAAGTGAAATAGATGGCTAACCCATACACCTTTTCTTCTTCTGTAATTATTCCATTTTTATAAACATTGAAAGATGCAAATTTACCATTCTTTCTTTTCTTCGCACAGTCATTCTTGATGTCTCACGGTATGTGACCTAACCTTCATGTTCTTGGTCCTCCCACAGATCTCTTTGCTCTGAATTTTAACTCATTGGAGCTGGAATTAAGTGCCTCACATACTGTGCAAAGACCTGAGATTTAATTGGCCACCCATTACTTCCCATGTTCTTGGCTGATGACTTTCTTGGTTGTTAGGTTTTATCGGCATCACACTGCATGTCAGCTGTAGTCCACTTTTGTTGCAGGTATGATGAGCACTGAACTGGGTTAATAAATTCACTTTACTGTTTGACTCTGCCTCATATTTCTTCCCAGATCCTCCTTTATCCCCGTGTATAATCTTGTTATGTAATGTGGTGTGTTTCTTTTAGGACTCTGGGAAAAATGTGATTCCTGGGCAGCATGGTGAACTTCAGGTGATGTTTGATGAAGGCAACATATTCTCCGTTACAGGCTACAAAGGAAATCCTTGTCTTGGTTATGTTTGTGTCCAAGTCAATCGTGCTTCCCTCTATCACAATGGTTAGATATATTCTTATTGTAACATATGGCAGTATCATAGGCATTATAGGTAAACTTCTGTTTTATATTACTACAAGTAAAGTATCTACCATAACCTGTGGATACACTGCAGGAGCATAAGCAGTCTGCAGATAGTGCAAGGACTTGATGTGTTAAAAACTGTGTTAGAGATGGCAAATTTGATGTTCAGAGAACCGTGCACCGTGATATATTCTTATAATAAAACCAACTAGATGCACTAATTTCTCAAATTTATTTTTGGAATAGAACTCTACATGTTTTGGACAGGTTTTCTGTCCATCATCAGGAGTCTTAGTACTGTATACACAGTGAAAGGTTTATGCCATACAGGTTTTGCTGGCTGCTTGCTAGCGGGATCAGGATGGAACATCTGTCCATCATCAGGAGTCTAGTACTGTATGACATACACCTATCACTGTGTATACAGTACTAAACTCCTGATGAAGGACATAAAACCTGTCTGAAACATGTAGAGTTCTATTCCAAAAATAAATTTGAGAAATTAGTGCATCTCATTGGTTTTATTATAAGAATTAGAGATGGCAGCTGCTGTTTGTATGTGCTGATTTGAAGACGCTGGTATTGCTGTTCAGTGCAACTTAACACAGTGAAGGCATTTGCATCAGAAGTGGATTAAGCAAATCCTGTGTTCAGTGGGTATGCTGTATCACGTATTGTAGCGAGATTGGTATTGGGATCCAACCTCAAGAAACCACTTTCATCAAAATAATTTTAACTCACAGAACATAAATAAGCATATGCTGAAACAGATCAATATAACAATGTTTATGCTTTACATAAAAATAAATAAAACCTAAGTTAAACAAGTCACAACATACTGCACATTGTGACGTGTTATGCTGCTGACTGTCTAACCATCTACACAGTTGGTGTGTCTTTATATCCCATTTCATGCCTGGACAGGGTGGAGGTCACTGCTGGCCATCACCCCCAGGAGCAGGGGCACAGTCATCTGTCAGTTGCCTGTGGCTTGTAAGTGATCCCAAAGACTTGGCTTGTTGGATCCTTTTTCTGGGCGAAGACAGCAGTGCACAGTCTGAGATGCACTTGTTTGTATGCTGTGTGTACACAATACATAAGAAATTTTTATATAAAAGGATTTATATTTATAACATTATGATGACAGTACCTTGGCCAGAAGCTTATTTAGTGGGGTCACCTTTGACGTTCAGGTGACCATGCATCGTGATAAATTCTTATAATAAAACCAACTAGATGCACTAATTTCTCGAATTTATTTTTGGAATAAAACTACATGTTTCAGACAGTTCCTCTGTCCATTGTCAGGAGTTTTTCACTGTACACACAGCAATGGTATATGTCATACAGATTTGCTGACAGCTTGCGAGCAGGATCAGGATGGAACCATTGCTGTGTGTACAGTGAAAAACTCCTGATGATGGACAGAGGAACTGTCTGAAACATGTGGAGTTTTATTCCAAAAATAAATTTTAGAAATTATTGCATCTAGTTGGTTTTTTTATAAGAATGGGGTCACCTTTATTATGAAACAGAACACTTGTAATTTAAAAATTATAACATGAGTAGTAATTGTGTCATTTAATTTGATGTATGTGTTGTTACAGGCTTAGTAGCTACATCATATGAAACACCGCACTTGAAGTCGGTTGGCTCCCCGCCTCCGCCACATCTAAATGCAACCATCTATCGCTCAGAAGCAGGAGCAGTAGTGGGAACATCAGGACCAGTTGGTACAGGCAACAGTAATAATAGTTCAGACATGCTTGCCGTTGCCATCAGAATCGAAGTGGACGATACCGTTCGCAACCTTAAGGTAAGACTGTGTCATTAAGTACAGCCTTGTGCCCAAAGTACAGGCCATCAGTATGGCTTATTCACATTCATTACATGGTTGATCGACATAATATTTCTGATCAGTAAATCTGAAAATTATACAGGATTCTCTTATTGTGTTATGTTCCCACAGCAGTGGCGCTGAAGATTTGAGTCTTCTGGGTTGTGACAACATGTCATTGGATGAGTACTTTTCATTGTTCGAAAGGATCCAGCGTGTTCGTCTTCAGGGTCAACGAGACGAAGTCATTCTTTTTGGACTGCTTGACCCTGAAGAAGAAGACACTACTATCCTTCAGGATGTCAAAACTTAACTAATGACACAGCATCACGTCCACAAGATTTGTATCTTCAGCAGCACTTCTGTTAGGTTCTGCAAATCATTGTTGTAGGATTTCTAATCGATAAATGTAAACATTTTGACAGGGTTCTCATATTCCCAAACAGTAACATGATTTAGAAGGGAGGGATTGTGGATTTTTAGAAAATCCTGAAATACCTGGAATGATATAAGCAGTTTGGAGGGGGGGGATGGGAGGCCGGTAAGGAACAAAGTTTGTGCATTGCAGACTTTATTTTTTTATTTTATTTAGGCAGGACTGTACTTTCTGGTGCGTGATATGAATGGTGTATGATTTCGTGTGCAAGTGATGTTTGGCATTCAGGTTGCATACTGTACCTTTCCAGACATTCCGAGTGGCAGCTAGTCTTCGTGGTGCCACGCTAAGACATCGGATGTGCACCAGCAACCACAGTTGGTTCACGCAGATTGTGGACTTCTTTGATGTGATAAATTATCCTGTGCATGGCTATGTTCCACTGGAAGTGATCACAGAATTGCATATGCATCTGTGGGACTGTGCTGTGGATTACAGGTACTGTTGTGGCTGGTGATGTGTCAGAATTTAAGATTCCATAGACCAGTAAATGTGAGTAAATTAACATCTTAGTAGTTTTTAATGTGAAAATTGTGTGAGACCTAAAATGCACTACACTGTTTTTGACATAATATTTTCTTCTGTCATCCTGCATCAACTTGTCTGTTTTTGCATTAGTATATCATGAGGAGGAAGAACTCTGATAGCTGCTGCACTCTGGAGATGAACTGGAACTCTTTGAACAGTTCCTGCCTGCAGGGAGCAGGCAGAATTAGATAACAAGGTCTTTCCTTATGTGTAGCATGTCCTGATTTTTAGGCTCATTTGCATATTTTCTAGAAGTGTCTGTTACCTTCATCATGTCTGTCCATCTGTCAGCTCATATCAGTGTGGCTTCCACTAGACAGATTTCTCTGACATTGATATTGGGGACTTTTATGGAAATCTGTCATGCCATTTCTCCTGCATTACCCCCCATTTTATCATCCATAATCAGCTTGGTGTTGCTTATCTGGTCCTGCATAATTTGTGCATGTGGAACTGTGCTATAAAGTCAGAATAATGTATGATGATGCCACATGATTTCATTTGCAGGCCAATCCACCTTCCTTTGAAATCAGTGATCACAGTCGGCAGCTTCAGTGTCTCCAGCAATATTGCAGCTCAGACAAACACTTCCACCTTACGCTTCATGGCTGAAGATGCTGCATTGTTTGTCTCTAATAAGACTGGCTTCAGGCATCAGTCACCACCCGTAGATCTTAAGAGAGATTACGTGTGTGTACTGGATTTGGGGCTGTTTGAGCTCTCGTTAAGACTGTATGACAGAGCCGCAGAGCAAAATCATGGCAGTCCAAGAGTTGATCTCCGAGCATCTGTTAATATACTCCATATTCGAACTTGTGCTGACTCAGGGAAAGCTTTGACCGATTTGTTGACGTACTTCGCTGCAGATGGTGATCTTATGTCATTGGATGACTGTGAGAACTATGGAAGTGCTATGTATAGTGGAAGTGCAAAAGTGGACCAAGTGCTTGTAAATATGAATGCCATTGACAATAACCAAAACAATAATCACCACCTGTCAAAGTCACAGGTGGACCATGTTCATGACATGATGGAGGAAGCAATGAAGGACACAAATGGTATCCACCCGAGTGGAAAGTCAAGTAAATATTTATTATTTTTACCGTTCTGTTGTGTGTTATCATAAACCCACAGTCAGGCAGTGCCATGGTTCAGGCAGAGTCATGGGTTCCATCCCAGGACATTGTGTGTGTGGGATTTGTGGTTATCAGGAGTACTTTGTGTGTGAAGCTGACCACTTGCCTTCAACTAGTGCTGAAGTTAAGGATGTTTGGAGCTAGACATACACTTCCTTTATGTGCGTTCATGGCGTGTATAGAAACAACTTTATCTTTTACTTCATCTATCATAGATTCCACATCCAGTATCCTTGGCTTGAATCCAGGCCCCCTCACTGAGAAGTTGTTGGCAAACTGCCTGAACTGTAGCATGGCTAAAAAGGGTGCTTGGTGCAGCATACAGCAGTTTGCTGCTAGAGAACAGGTCTGGATATGCTCCCTTACCTTACTGTTTGTATATTCTACAGGAACTACACGATCACATCAGAACAGGCAGGGAGTGGAGGTGTTTTATTTCCCAGATGAGAATCATCCACTGCCTTCTAAACCTCTAAATGATTCAGAGTTGTATGAAGCCATGGATGATGAGGATGACTGGGAGAAGGACTTCTGTATTGTGGATAAAGAGGCAGGATCTGGAATAATGGTGATTTACTGCTTTAGTAACACTGAACTGAGTGACCCATTTCTGTAGTGAAAATTCTCATTACCTTAAATTTTTTAGATGTAGTGTAAGAGTTTTTCCATTTTCTCACTTCTTGACTCTGTAAGTACAACTTGCCACCTCGTAGTTTTTGTTGTGTCAGTCTCATTCAAATTTGTCCTTTAAACATTTCAGAATATCTGGACTTAAAGGACTGAATTTAACAGCAAGGTCCGCTCTGTTTTGAGAGAGATGAAGGTGAAGAAGTCAGATTTCTAGGACTTGCCAAATGAAATTGAGACACTGTGTTGGTTTACAGAATGGTTAGATTTGCAATGTCCATCCCACATTCCTTTTGCTTGTTTGGTGCCAGTTGGGAAATGTAAACATGTATAAAATATTGCTTTATTTTGTCATTTAATTTACTGTACATTATTTATTCAGCTAATGTTATAAAGGTTAGTTCTTTAAGCATGTGTTAAACCTGCTGGCCTAAATCAGTTCAGCTGAAAAGTAATACGTCTTACTTTATTAATAATTGTCCAACAAGATGCAACACAAAGCAGTCTATTTATTATTCTGCAAGTTCACTCTACATGTTTTGGGTGTCAACCACACCCATCATCTGGATGTACACAAAACTCTAACTACAGCCTCTGGTACTGGTCATATTCTTTTTACAGTTACCTCCCTCCAACATGGCCATGTAGAGTGAACTCGCAGAATAATAAATAGACTGCTTTGGCCACGTTGGAGGGAGGTAGCTAAACAAAAAATATGACCAATACTGGGGCTCCAGATGATGGGTGTGGTTGGCACCCAAAACATGTAGAGTGAACTTGCAGAATAATAAATAGACTGCTTTGTATTGCATTTCGGACAGTTATTAATATAGATCAGCGATGCACGGAACCGTAAACATAAAAAACATATAACACATCTTATATTTATTTGAGATACATTCAGTTTTAGTCCTGTCGCTGTTCCCCTCAGTCTCCACACATGAATACTGAAATAGTCATATAAAATAGAAAGTGAGCAGTTTGAAAGTTTTTGTAGCCGTGTCACGTAGGTTTTTGTAGCCGTGTCGCGTAGGTTTTTGTAGCTGTGTCGCGTAGGTTTTTGTAGCTGTGTCGCGTAGGTTTTTGTCTTCTGTGATGTGGTGCTGCATCACTGTGTAATTGGTTCCTGACATTTCCAGACAGTGCAGTGGCCTCAGACAAGGGTCAGAGTTGTCCAACAAGAATGACATATTCCGACATTGCTCCGAAACGTCAGGAATCCATTACCCGCTCACATCATCAAATATCCCAGATGAATGGAATCTTTCAAAATATCCTCGCTTTCTGCCCCAGCCCAACTTCATAATTCAAGATCAGACTTCCATTTCATTTGGTGCGAACCTTTGCCACTGACCTGTAAATGACCTACATTCACGTATGCGAATGTACATAAAAGAAAACACCCATCAAAATTCATTTTACACATTTAGGCAACAAGGAAATTTAGTGCATTTTTAAGATGTGCTGCTTAATCTCTGGATTACTTTCTACAAAATGCTGTTTATGTATTTCTCTCTCTGTCCAAACCTTGCCCTAAAATTTAAAAATCAACCTGGTCATTTAATGATTAATATAGAATTGTCAGAGGGGACCATGGTAGCACAGTGGTTAAGGTGCTGTTCTACAAATCGGAAGGTCGCTGGTTCGATCCCAGATGGTGTCATTGGATTTTTCGTTGACATAAAATACTTCTGATTGCACTGTGGCCCTGGGGTCAACTCAGCTTCTAACAGAAATGAGTACCAGGAATATTTCCTGGGGGTAAAGTCGGCTGGTGTTTAAGGCTGACAACCTACCACCATCCTTTGTCATTGTCACGAAATCTGGGAAGCTTAACTTCCTGGAACCCTCTGGGCCTGTCCAGGCCTGTAATGGGACTGCTTTACCTTTTTTTAGAATTGTCAAGTAACGTTTAGTACGCTCACTTGTGACGCTACAATCAATGCCTCAGTTTCATAGATCATATTACTCATATTCTTCCTGATCTGTCCATAGAAATACTTAACCTCTGTGTGAGAATAATCATATTACACCCCAGTTAACCCTTTTAAATGTAAAAGTCATCTCAAATAACATCTAATGCTTTAGTGTATATCTAACAGGAAACATTACACCCCTGTTACAAAGACCAGACAGCTAGTGCTTCATAAGGAAACACCCTGCATTTATTCTGGGAATTATATAAAACCTGTTCATGTGCTGTGTTTGCAAAAAGGTTTTGCAGTGCCAAACAGGTATTACATGTACTAAACCCTATGCTTGAAATGCGTAATTGGCAAGGTTATTGACTACAGCCACTTCTCGACTCATGACTGACCGAAATTACGACCAAAATTTCCTTGAGAAAGTTTCAATTCAAACCACCATAAAAATGGAATTAAAATTTGATTTGTAACTACAGTTCAGTATTTTGTTTAAGAAACTCTGTTCTGATTAATTTGCAGCAGAAAGACTACTTATTTGCATCCCCCTTGCAATGCTGAGGCTGTATATTCCACCACATTTATATTATCGACTTATAATGAGGTCTTCAGAGCATGTCTTGTTGTTCCCAAGTCGGGGACTACCTGTAGTTTAAAATCCGTTATTTGCATAATTTGAATAATTACAAAGTATGTCAGTTATTGCAAATATTATAGCATACAATATAACTGCCAGCTACAGCCAGTGGCATACCGAGGGGGGGGTTCAACGCCCCCCCCCCCCCCCCCCACCCCCCCACAAAACCAACCCCCCCCCCACCAACACAAAAATTAAAAAAATAAAAAAAAAAAAAAAATGACGTTAGTTTTCTCGTATTTTTTTAGATTATAAAAAAAATTAGAGAAAGAAATAAAGTGGAAAAAAGGGAGTATGAGGGGGGGTGGGGGGGGGGGGGGGGGGGGGGGCGATACT
>Ga0123352_10008018_pt1 | contig 16397 bp, 6 predicted proteins | sample TergutLab28metaG_FD_89700 | JGI IMG/M metagenome (GOLD analysis project Ga0123352, IMG submission 89700) | Labiotermes labralis P1 segment gut microbial communities from Petit-Saut dam, French Guiana - Lab288 P1 | ecosystem: Host-associated > Arthropoda: Insects > Digestive system > Gut ... | reverse complement strand
CGGTCATAACTCCGTAACCGTCCAAAATCGGACACATGTTTATATGAACTTTTTTGATCACAAAGACCTAGGAAATCACCTCCTGCAGTTATGCCCTAAAGTCGTGAAACACCCTGTATAGGTACTGAATATTTTAAACATGGTATATACTCACCGTTTCTTTCTCTTCAAAATGCAGTTTGTTTCATAATTCTAACGTGTTTGGTTCCTTCATTATTCACATTTTATATACAGGATGTGCTAAAATTAAAAAAATAATTCCGGCGCCAAAAGGTTAAAAACCGGTTTCTGAGTAGAACATTTGGTCCTAAAAAGCAGAAGTGAGAGTAGGCTAGGCAGAGTCACAACAAAAGGAGTTTCGTAAATTGTATTTTTCGCAGTTATATATTACGGTGATAAAATCAAGGCGAAATTAATGGAGAAGTCACTGAAGAAATAAGATACTCATACGACATATTTGTAAGCAAACGTAAAGAGAATAAACGACCAGAAGACCTAGGTGTAAACGGAGAACAATATTAAAATGTATTCTAATCGAAGAGGATGAGATGGAATGGACTTATCTGGCTTAAGCTGGGGACGTGAGGAATTTGTTGACTGAGGGAGTATTAGCTTCTGAAGAAGTGATCTGCTGTACGGATTTCCTTGAATAGACCAGAAACAAATATTTCTGCCATGCAGAGGTAGGAAGTACGTTGCTGTGAAGCATCGGCAAATTGCTACCAGACAAAACGGCCTCTTATTCGAGAAGATGATGATAATCCTCAGAAAAAAAATTTGTATTTGTTACACTATCGATAAATCTACGTATTTTTCTACCTTCTGTCTAACAAGACAGGCCACGTACGTATAAAGTAACACAGAGGAGCGTCTGCGTAGCTGTTGTTGCTGTGGAAAATTAATAACTCTTAAATAGTATGAGGGTGTGTCTGTATTCTCGTCTTATATACCCGGCATGCAAAGCGCATGCTCCATATTATATTGTGATCTGTGGCCTGTCTAGCTCTACAGTATTTTTATACATTATTTCATAAAAGACACGATTTTCGGGGGTGGGGGATGGGGGTGGGGAATTGTAATGAACGTAAAATTTGTGGTTTTATCTTCTCTACAACTCATGTCTTGAAACATTTGTCATTCTAAGAAGAATTCAGAAAGACATTGTCACAAATGTACGTAAGTCTTCAAATAAAGCACACGTTACTCTTCTCAGATTTTAACCAAACTTGAATTTTCTGGAAAAAATTTCGAAAAAAAAAAGTCTCAGATACAAAATTTCATACAAATCCGTCCAATGGGAGCCGATTTGTTTCACACTAGACAGTAAGGCAGTTGGACGGACAGGCAGACATGATAAAACTGATAGTCGTTTTCCTCAATTTTGTGAAAGCGCCTAAAAACCTATGAGAAAAAATTATTCCATAACCTAAGAATTAAAACGCAAAACGATTTAATGGGGAATACATCAGTATAAGAGGGCACGAGTATAGCTAACGCTTTATCTATAGGTTCTGTGATGATGGACCATGATATACTATTTCTATGTAGCAATAAGACCGTAAAACCGTTACAATCTATATTAATCACTTCAGTAAATTCTACAACATGGCAGTTACGTAGGACCTGAGTTTGCTTTCTGATTTGATGGAGATAAATGGACAGATACAGCTGTGTGTGTGTGTGTGTGTGTGTGTGTGTGGTGTGTGTGTGGGTGTGTGTGTTTGGGGGGGGGGTGTGAACATGCTAAAATGAGGAACATAAACCATTTCTAAAACCCAGTTATTCATACAAAAGTCATATATTAGGTACGTGTAAACGGACAGCAGAGAAACGCCGGAAGCCGTGACTGAGGGGCCGGCAAATCGCGTTTCACGCAGGTGATTACCGATTATCACAAAATGACACTTGTCGCAAATTTTCTCAGTTCCTCCATAAAAAAATAAAGTTAGTTGCTTAGCTCAGGTCATTATCATTTCCATCCTCATTTCTTGCTTTTTCAACATGGACATTTATTCCCATTTTCGAAGATAAATTATTTCATTGAGACAGTTTTGATTATACAGGCTGAGTGAAAGATAATCAATAAAAATGAATAAATCTAATAAAAGAACATTTATTTCGTTGAGACAGCTTTGATTATACAGGCTGAGGGAAAGATGATAAAAAAAATGAATAAGTCTAAAAAAGAAAATTCCATCACCATAACCAGTTCATGCTACATCTTTAATGTTCCAACATGTTTCTAACTCAGTCATTTTCAGGCTGGTGGTATATATAAAATACACAGATTGAAACGTAACAAATGTAATTACGTTTACGGTTTGTAGGCATTTCTTTAAGAGCTCTAGATTCAGAACACTTAAAATCAAGTAACATCATGAACTGACTTGATAAAGGATAATTTACCCACAACATGTTCACAGGCGCACCTGTGCACGAGACGGCCACCTATAGATGTGATGATACCAAAGGCTGTGTAATGCAATTTTTACCTCCTGATGATGAGCACATGTGCTCGAAACATGTAGAGGCATGAAATAAAACTTATTGTAAAACAAAAAATTTTGTGTATCGAGTTGGTTAATTACTGAGATAAATATACTGAGATGCACGGTCAGCAAAACGTCAAAAAAAGTATGTTTACATCAGCTAATAAACATAACTTCATAATGTACTTAAAACATCACAACTCCAGGGATTTAATTTTAATTTTACCCATTTGTATAAAATTCACAAATTGTTGTACGAAAAAAATATAAAGACAGCAATATAATTTTTTTTTAATGTTTTGCTGACCGTGCATCTCAGTATAATCTTAGTAATTAACCAAATTAATGCACAAAATCTTGTTTTATAATAAACTTATTATATGTCTCTACATGTTTCGAGGATTATGTGCTCATCATCAAGAGGTCAAAACTGTATTATACAGCATTTGGTATCGTCACACCTGTAGGTGGCCGTCTCGTGCACAGGTTTTGAGGGGACTGCAGTCCTCTCTCAACCTGTGCACCGGACGGCCAACTACAGAGTGTGATGATACCAGATCCTGTATAATACAATTTTGACCTCCTGGTGATAAGCAATAGTGCTCGAAACATGTAGAGTCATATCATAAACTTATTACAAAACAAGATTTTGTGCATTAAGTTGGTTAATTACTAAAAGTAAATTATTTATTTCGCGTGCCACATAAATATGATCGTGAGCATCAAGTACTCAGGATATCAGTCAATTAGTGCATCTTCATCACATTCATCACATCGTCTCAGTAGTATTTCTATTGCTAAACATTCTATTCTAATTAGAAAGGAAAGATCCGAAATTTCTATTACAGACACGTATTTCTAACGTAAAGGCTTGTTGACACTGTATACGAATCCTATATACATACAAATTAATTCATGGAAAGTTAATTACACTTCAGAACTCCTTGTTATTATGCCTACGTCTTGGGGCTTCATGTTTCCTCATCTCCGGAGGATGATTACATAACCACAGGGAAGCGCGACACTTTGATGGTAATTGTAGACACCATACAACGTTATGGGAACAGGATACGGCGCACTTCGCGTCTTAAGTTAATACAGGGAGACGGTAAGTCCTTATTATATTGACACCGATAAAGAATAACCTGTTTCCGGACTTCAAAGTACCAGCCATACTTAATTCTACAGAACACACATCTTCTTTGGAAACGAAGTACTTGATTTAGACAAGAAACTCCCTACATTTCGTAGAACAAAAGTTTCGTTATAACATTCACAAAGACCTATAATTGTACCCAATTCTGAGGCAGATTGAGAAACGAATTCACATCTTCATATCATGATTATTTAGGACTGATTTTACTATTATCAAATTTTAAGTTTTGCGGGTCAAATATCAGACACTGAAGATGGAGGTAATTTTCTTCGCCCAAATTCTGGTGGCCACCTACCACGTCACATGACGTCACACCTTTGGACACCGCACTGTGAATTTTCATCCCAGTCAAGTCCTAGAAACTTATGCGTAAATTCTATTCTTCAAACGTAACAAAACAGAACTAAATATAAAAATTGTAGATATTGAGAACTACGAGATGTTATACTTAACGAATGGTATTTTTACGATAATTTAAAAAAATCCACGACCTCCAGTTTCAGGTTCTTGTAAGGTAGCACTCAATATCGTACAAGCGTGAATTCTGTAATCAGTCTTCCGTTTGAGGTACATATTCTTAGATTCTGTACTGAAACAGTAACGCAGGTCACAGTCTTAAAGTGTAATGACAGTGACTTTGATGATGATGATGATGATAATGATGATCATTATAGTGGTATTCCTTAGGTAAAATTTAAAACTAAATCAAAACCTTTTTTGACGTTTTATTGACCGTGCATCTCACTATAATCCTAGTATCTGACCAACTTAATGCACAAATTCTTATTTTGTAATAAGTTTATTATATGCCTGTACATGTTTCGAGCACCATTGTGCTCATCATTAGGAGGTCAAAATTGTATTATACAGCATCTGGTATCATCACACTCTGTAGGTGGCTGTTCCTGTGCACAGGTTGAGAAAGTCCTCTCTCAACCCGTGCACCGGACGGCCACCTGCAGAGTGTGACGATAACAGATGCTGTATAATACAGTTTTTACCTCCTGATGATGAGCACAATAGTTCTCCAAACGGGTAGAGGAACATAATAAACTTATTATAAAACAAGAATTTGTGAATTAAGTTGGTCAGATACTAGGATTAAATCAATACCATTAAGTATTGATTCAAAGACGGTTAAATCGCAAGACCGTTTAGTCAAAAGATTAGGCAGGCTTCCTCTCGAAAGAAACTGCATGTTGTCGTTGAATCACGAATTTACATCACCCAAGTGGAACGTCCTGCTGCACAAACATCCGCAGGGCTGACGGTGTCTTACAGCGACGAACGACATCATGAGCTTTGTGCTCGAATTTATTGTTACTTCCAACATCGTTATCTCGCTGTCAATACACGAGATCCAACAAATTTTCGAACTACTGCAACGTCTACACGAAGGATGTCCTAATTTTATTTTTAACGGTGAAAATACGACGGAAGGGAAACTGCATTCATTGGGGTTATACTGTTTGTGGACGCACGATTCCAGTAAACACACATCACCCATTGAATATTCCGCTCTTTAGAGATACGAGGTCGCGTACTTCGATAATCGTTTATAAAAGTTGCGAAGTCACCACTTCGAAACGTCTGAGACATATTGAAAATTAAATCGGCGTCATTGCCATAAAAACGGAGTCCTCAACTCCAGCTCTGTGAAAACACCTAGTACCGCAATTATTAATTGCTTCAACGCCCTATTTCAGATCTTGTATCAAATCTACATTGATTAGAATAATTGTCCATCACGATGCGACTTTATTCAGCTTATCACATTTCTGTAGACAGCTCTACATGTTTCGGGTGTTGACACCCATCATCAGGGGCTCGTACAACTGTAATTACAGCTTCTGACACTGGTCAACCGGGACTATTACCATCCGCTTTCGTTGTTGAGTTCCGTTGACACCCATCATCAGGAGCTCGTACAACTGTAATTACAGCTTCATCCGGGACTGTTACCATCCGCTTTCGTTGTTGAGTTCCGTTGACACCCATCATCAGGGACTCGTACAACTGTAATTACAGCTTCTGGCACTGGTCAACCGGTACTATTACCATCCGCTTTCGTTGTTGAGTTCCGTTGACACCCATCATCAGTAGCTCGTACAGCTGTAATTACAGCTTCTGGCACTGGTCAACCGGCACTATTACCATCCGCTCTCATTGTTGAGTTGGAACTCAACAACGAGAGCGAGTGGTAATAGTCCCGATTGACCAGTGTCAGAAGCTGTAACTACAGCTGTACGAGCTACTGATGATGGGTGTTAACACCCGAAACATGTAGAGCTGTCTACAGATACGTATATAATAAACAGAATACAGTCGCATCTTGTTGGACAATTATTCAATTTGATTCACGATGCACGGACCCATGAATATAAAAAACTACTTAGAATAATGAGTAACTTGAAGCTTCTGCCGCGATGCACATGAGATCTGTCCTCTCCTGGGATATTACGTAGCGCAGAGCGTTAATTCCTTACCGAACTTTCGGGACAACCTACTGGTCCCATCTTCAAGGGTAAAAAAATCCAAGAATATTTTTTGGTACGACATTACCCCACAACTCTGTGTAATATCCCAGAAGAGCGAGGATCTTATCTACGTCTAATGTTGTTTGCATTTATACTGCTCTTACAGCCAACGGAAAAGGCAAAGTTATATCATTTCTGAATACAGAATCGTACCAGGAAGACACATGGTGTAGAGCAGATACAGTTTCTAGAATTCTTACGTTATATTTCGGTTATCGTGAAAGACCGGTGTAATGCTGCTGTCAATTTACAACCTGGAAAGGGCCCCTTTATTCATTTCAAATTTCCTTTCCGTTCTGGTAATCAAAACCCCGTTATCTGGACGGTAGCAGAGACCTATTCTTACTTCTGGAACAATAATAAGTAAACGAAACTGCATAAAAATAAAGCAGAAAAACCGTGATTCAAAAACAATTATCAAAGTTCGAAAATTCTACTGCCTCAGTCGTCAATTGTGATATGTAGTGGCTCTTGATGTTACGTATAAAACGGATTTTGTGTTTTGTTGGCCGTGCATTCTGGTATAATCCTTGTACATAACCAACCTGATGCACAATTTTTCATGTATGTTTATATCTATTCTCTACATGTTTCGGGCAGCCATGTGCCCATCATCAGGAGATTTATTGTATCAATGCGACACCTGGTTTATGTCACTCTGTGTAGATGAACGTCTGGTATGTAGAAGCATATGCTCCTGCATACCACACGGTTATCTACGCAGAGTGACATAAAGCAGGTGTCGCATTGATACAATAATTCTCCTGATGATGGGCAAATGGCTGCCCGAAACAAGTAGAGAATAGAAATAAACATACAAGAAAAAAAAATGTGCATCAAATTGGTTATTTACAAGGAGTGTAAAATGGATCTTCTTCATTCTGGAGGAAGTTACACTGCAGCTAAACTTAACTAAAGAATAAAAAACCAATTAGATACCATTTGTTATTTTATTGTACTTCTTATAGGCTGAACATGTTTCGCGCACTACTATGCCCATCATCAGGAGCTCGCGACTATGATGTTGATTACCACATTGGTCGTTTCGTTCTTGGTTTGCTGTATGTTGGAGGTTGAGCCTGCAACCCGGACACTACTCCAGGCTAGCCGCACCTAACCTCCAACATACAGCAAACCAAGAACGAAACGACCAATGTGGTAATCAACATTGTAGTCGCGAGCTCCTTATGATGGGCATAGTAATGCCCGAAACATGCTGAGCCTATAAGAAGTAAAATAAAATAACAAGTGGCATCTAGTTGGTTTTTTATTCTTCAGTTATCACAATAAGAACGGTCCAATGAACATCAGCAGCTAAACGTCTTTGAAATTTGTAGCTGAAATGGATATTCATACACAATTTTGTGGGAAATGTTCTGGAAAAGTTGCTTCAAAGGTAAAGAAGTTAAAATCAGGGAATGAAGCGTCTTAATTTGGGCTTATATACAGATGTTTCTCAGCCACATATGTGTTATATACCCTGTAACTGCAGAGTAATTTTAAATTTGAAAGGAAGGGGTCGTGGCCTATTTATAGGGGCTCGAACTCTATGTCCGTGGAAGAAATAATGGAAATTACATAACAATCTAAATCAATGAAGAAGATGGCACCGTCAAAACTGGGATCTGGAGCCTCCAGGATATGAAGCAAGAATGTCGAACAACTGGGACTCCAGCGTTAAGTAACGGAGTGTCTTTTATCGTGTCTCTGAGCGCGGGAGCTCTCATAAGAAATGCCGACGGAAGCAGGTTTTCTATGCGATAAACCTGCCGTGCCTCGAGACGCGACCAAAGAGAAGTCCCGCACCGTTAATTGAGACAAACCGTTTGAGGATTTGTGCGATGCACTGAAATGATTCAGGATTACGTCGAACGGTAGCCTCGCTTATTAGCGACGTGGATAGAACTTCGCGCCTAATGCCGAAAAGTTAATTATACGGCTCACAGCGTAACGCAAGGAGAGATGCGGAAGTCAACATAGTCTACAATCCGAATGCTTTGTTTTAATACAAAGAGACTTTTCAGCTACTTGTTAATCCTTACGATGTAGTAGCGGAACATCTACCTCTCTCTCAAACTCCTCCATGTTTGGAACAGCTAACGAGAAACATCGAGAATTCTTGAGCAGAATCATACAAAGTTTTCGTCGTGTTATATTAAACAAAAACTTCTGCCTTTTGGCTTCTAAGGATTGGTTAAAAGGGAATGTGTGCGCGTCCATTGGACCTGCAAAGCCCTCCCCTCGAATGATTTTACGAATATTATTAATATGATTATACAGGGTGAGCCAAAAATCTTTCCCTGATTAAAAACATTTATTACAAGAAAACTAATGTACGTGAAATACAAACATATATATATATATATATTTTTAAATGTAACTCAAGAAGATTTTTTTTACAACACATTAGTACACTTCAACATGCGCTCCTTTTGTTGCACGGAGAACGTCTAATTGATAATAAATTTCTCTCCACGTGTTCTCCAAAATGTCTTCAGTTATTGTAGCAAAAGCCTGTGTTATTCTTGCCTACAAATTTGTAATATCTGGAACTGGTGTCGAAAACACTTCGTCCTTAACATACCCCTATAAAAAGAAGTAAAGGGGATGATATCTGGTGATCGTGGTGGCCAGGGTGTCGAACCAGCTCTCCCAATCCACCTGTTTGGAAATGTTGCATCCAAAAACTGACGAACATGTGAACCCCAGTGTGGAGGTGCACCATCTTGTTGGAAAATTATCCACGGCTGAAACTTTTCTAACTGAAGTGTAACGTAAAGTTTCAACATGTCCAGGTAAACATTCGTTTGTAGTCAGGGAAAGACTTTATGCTCACCCTATAGAAGTGCTTTTTGATGTCGGCACAGAAAGACTGAAAACTCTACAGCCATAAGAATACATGTTAAGCCAATTCATACGCATATCGATATACAGCTTTATAAGAGAACGACACTGCAAAAATACATCCTGGACCTAGAAACATTATTTGTTGATTAACAAAATACAGGTAAATCAGTCCCATTAAGGCCTGGAGGGGCCCAGAGGGTTCCAGGAAGTTAAGGTTCCCAGATTACGTGACGATGGCCCAGGATGGTGGTAGGTTGTCAGCCTTACGCACCGGCCGCCTTTATCCCCAGGAAATACTCCTGGTACTCATTTCAGTTAGAGGGTGAGTCGACACCAAGGCCATAGTGCGATCGGAAGGATTATGTCAATGAAAAATTCCAATGACACCACCTGAAATCGAACCAGCTACCTTCCGATTTGTGGCACAGCACCTTAACCACTGTGTTACCGCCATCCCCTATTGATTAACATAACTTTAAACACTGATTCACTAAAGCAGTTGTTCCCAAAGTGTGCTCCGCGGATCCAAAGCGATCCGCGATCAGTTCTCAGGGGAATCCGTGTATACTTTGAAGTTTACTCATTGTTTTAATTAAAGGAATAATGTTCTGTTGAAAATAATCGCGGAACTTCTTTAATTGGCGATGTGTTTACTTCACGTGACCGTCAGAACATCTAATTATGAAACTCCCTGTGCCCACAAAGCGAGCGACCATCAGTTGAATTAAGGACAAATAATGCAGTGTGTTGTTACGCAAGCTACTGGTACGTATTCGTGGCTATCAAAAATCAGTTCCGAGATACAAATTTTTAATTTTGGATTCCTATATTCTGGACACTGTATTTATGACAATTTATGACAACGATGATGTGAGGATCCGTGGTTATTTTTCGATGCCCAAAGGGGTCCGCGAGCAAAAATTTTGGAAAACCCTGCATTAAGTGAATGTGAAAATGATTAATTTATCACCCCAACATTATGTTGGGCAATGTCAACAATCTACACCAAATCTGGTAATTTGGACTTTTTGGGGTGGGCCCCTTTTCAGTCTTCGTACGTTTATAGTTAAACAAAGAGCAGTTTTAGGTGCTTTAGCAAAATTGCGAAAAGGGACCATTAGCTTCGACACGTATGTGGGTCCGTCTGTCCGCACGGAAAAATTCTGCTCCCACTGGACGGATGTTGATTAACTATAATATTTGAGTCTTTTTCAAAAAATCTGTTGAGAAAATTCAAGGTTTATTAAAATTTAACAAGAATAACGGGTCCTTTACATGAAGACCAATATACGTTTTTGAACATATGTCGCTCAGTTCTTCTTAGAATGGGAAACGTTTCAGACAAATGTTGTAGAAAAAATCAAAAGACATATTTTGTGTTCAACAGCGTATTTTTTTTAAAAAAAGCTCCGTTTATGAGATAAGGTAGAAAAATAGTTTACAGCCGGACCGGTCACAAACGACAATATGGCGCATGCGCATTGCGTCCTGGATACCTAAGGCTAAAAACATAGAGTCAGAATATGTAATACTTTTTGCTTTTCCATTGCAACAGTGGTTGCACGAACGCGCCTCAGTGTCACGTTATACGTACAGTGCCTGTCTGGTATTTATCTACGAGCAGATCTTCAAGAAATCTTCTGACTTCGTGACTGACATTTTGAATGAATTTCTCATGTTCTACGTGTCTGCTCTCCCGTCCATCCTGCTGCACCCATACTGCTTCTCAGTTAAGCTGTAGGAACGGTCGAACAAAACTATTTATCTAACACGCTACTTTGTTGTCATACGTATGGCGGCTACATGTTTCGGCTTGATTCTCATTACGCATCATCTGGCTCCAGTAACAGTTACATACAGAGGAAGACCAAGAATCGAACTGCCGTCTCTGTCTTACGATTGTAACCAACGATTGTCATCATTAGTTGGGCAATTTATTATTATAAATTATTAGAATTATTAAAATTATTATAAATTGAAATGAAGAAGTCGTTACTATTCATGATGGCCTAATAATGTAACATTGAAATTTATCTATGTTCGGAATGCTTTTGTCATCGTGTTTTGAGGGGATGGGAAGGTGATTGATTAGACGGAATTCTCTTTCCATTTTTCTGGGGGAAAAACTTTACATGAAACATTTTATTCTTCTGAGATGTGTAGTACATGCTGCTTCGTAATAGACAGGTGAGTAGTTCGAACCCCGGCCGGGATATCTACAACTTTCAAATCAGTTCTTACATTAAAATCAACGACATGACATACAATAAGCTAAAAAATCACAGAAATTGCAACGAATAAAACGCAATTAATTTAGGAAGAAACCCTCAATTGTGTATAATTTGTCTGTTACATATTTCGGCCCCTCTTGGTCCATTATCAAACAGCTTCAAGTAATAAATAAAAAAAATTATAAAGAAACACAGATGCATATTCTTATAATAAAACCAACAAGATGCACTAATTTCTCAAATTTATTGTTGGAATAAAACTATAAATGTTTCTGACAGTTTCTGTTTCTATCATCAGGAGCACTGTACACACAGCAATAGGTATATGTGGTGGGGGGGGGGGAGGTGCAGTATAGCTTTCCTGATTCTCAACTTGGACTCTTGACGGAGGTCAGTGGTCATGTTCAGGCCCAGATTGGTTTACCGGTTTATCGGTTTACTTGCGAGCAGGATCAGGACGGAACGTCCTGATCCTGCTCGCAAGCAGTCAGCACAAACTGTATGACATATACCATTGCTGCGTGTACAGTGCTGAACTCCTGATAATGGACAGAGAAACTGTTTGAAACATGTAGAGTTTTATTCCAAAAATAAATTCGAGAAATTAGTGCATCTAGTTGGTTTTATTATAACAATATATCACGATGCACGGTCACATGAATGTCAAACACATTGATGCATTCATCAACAAAACACTTAAGAGTGAAAAACGTACAAATATAAGAATTCAAATATAACGTGCAACATCTTAAAATATCTACGTCAATATCTTGCGAAACTAAAATCAACCCACTTTGTAATTAACAGCTCTATAGTGGAATGGCTGCGTTATGTAAAATTTGTATGCAGTTTCACAGGCAGTATTAGGTTATAACAGAATTAAACAATTAACCTTCCACATACACAAGCGTGAATTAAAAATCTGTGATTTAATAAAGGTAATACACGGTAATAAGGAAATCATAGACTAGGAGAATTTCCTTCAAAATCCTTACCAATTCATCATTCACTAATCGTCCGGTTATCTGACAATAAGTAGTCTTAATACACTGACAGCATCGTTAGATAAGTCAGAAATGATTCAGGAGATCTGTTTTATAAACATACACTACAACGAGTTGAAATTCATAATTAATAAACTAAAAAAATTATATTACTAAGTACCCACGTAAGTAATTAACAAGGATATGTACTGTCTGCGCATTTTAAGGTGTCAGAAGGGACAAACGATTAGGTACCTAATACGTAATATATACCAAAATAAGTAGCTAAATATAACTGTTTACATAACGAATTTAGGTACAAGCTGACCGGCTGATTGATTTATATTCGGGTAATATTTGACGAAGATCCAATACTACTTGACACATAGACCAATTCCAAAGACAGTTAAACCCAAAAGAATTCGTAACCAATTCACTGCCACGTCCTTTGTTCCTTTATTCCTCCTGCTTCGCAACTTCCCGCGCGACACTTTCGAGTTCATTCCTGACGTTACGTGGAGACAATGACGCTGCGTGTCTTTGAAGTTAACCGCTTGTTAGCTCAGAGAATGTCAACTTTTGGAAAGGAAAGAGTTGGGAGAAGGAAGAGGAAGAACGGATAGCGTTTGCTGTTCGATGAAGAGACTAGAAATGTTCGCCAGAAGGATGCTTGCTTTTCAGTTCTACGCAGCTTCCGGCATTGGAATGAGCAAGGTACTGCTGTCTACATACAGCGCAAAGGCTTGAGGCAGAGAAATGGGGTGGGTGATGAAGACTTGCTGACAGAGAGAGATGTGATCAGTGGCGGGCTGGTAGACATAAGGAAAGCAATCGACTTGTGGCTCGTGAGGTCGCACGTCCTGTTCAGACATCTTTAGGAGTCAAAGACAGTCGCCGAGTCAAGAGCTCGTCACGAAGACTGGGTTGAAGAAAGGTCAGAGAGAGGGCAGGGAATCCAGGCATGTCTTTAGAGGCTGAATGAATATGAGCTTGCAAGGCAATGCAATAGCAGAATACAGCTAGAGGAACTGGCCGAGGAAGGAAATTTTACCGACGGAGAAACACTGAGGGAGGAGATGGTGGATACAAGCCAGTAGTTCATGAGGCAGTACAACCTGGGTTCTGGATCTAAAGAATCGGGGTATTCAGGATATAGACAGATTCTTACTGGGTAACCGTCATAAATGCCGAAGATCATAGACAGAAGTTCCTGAGTACGGTGCTAATCACTGCAAAGGAATATTCGATGTAAAAACTATACCGCGCGACTTTGTATTTAATGCATATGTCTTAGAATCAGCAACACCATAGCTGACTAATTAATTCCATCGTTGTTTAATAAGTATCCGCCCTAGCGCAATCGGGCTGCACGGTCCGGGATTCAAATCCCGACAGCAACAAGGAACTGTGTTCTTCTTCAAGAGTCCATACCGGCTCTAGGGTCCACACTGCCCCCTATTAAATGGGTACTGGTGGCCCTTTGTGGGGGGGGGGGTAGAGTGGCTGGAGTGTGAGGCCGACCAATCACCTCCATCCAGAGCGAAGGGTAAGAATGAGCAAAGCTATACCTCTTCTCCTCCTATATCCCACCATGGCGAGGGTAAGGAAAAATCTTGTTATTTAATGATGCTGCTTCACGTAGGCCTACATGAGCCATTCATACGTTAACATACCATGAATGTGAGAAGATAAGAGACTCACAGCAGATGATCATGCTCTGAAAGTTACAACCTCGACCCACGATACTTCTGTTTAAATGGCTGATCATGCAGCTGAGATTGGAACTGGATACTGATAAGTCAACCTAACCGGCAATCTTATAGACGTTATCCTCTCACTAGCCTGGTTTAACGATTAATTTATCAAAATAACAGAGTTGGGCCTGGGGGTGGGGGTATTCTGAAGCTGGTTAAGCCTAACATTTGAAGTTTAACCAAATCCCATTTACTCCATTACCATTACTGCAGCGCCAGCAGTAAGATAAGCTGTTGTAATAACCTGAAACTTCAAAGCTAACGTAAGCAATGTTTCGTAATACATTAAAATTCCAAGCAACTCATACAATAAGCAGTAATATAATTTCCTTAAATTACGTTATTGACGGAGTTCCCTGTTTGATTGTTATATTAATTAAACAGCGGGGTTTATTGCTAATAAGAAACGTATCCGAATGTAGGTGTACACAATACAGACGACAGTAAGCTCGGAAATAAATTTATAAAGGAGAAAATTAAGTTATAATTCCATATTTATACAAATAAATGCAACGTAAGTTAAGAGGATCAAAGTAACTACAAGCCTGAATTAGAGCTTTTCTTGAAATCCAGTAGACTTTAAGACAGTCAAGAACTTCACCCCGTTTTATGAAATCCCATTAATTATTACAGTGCTCACCAGAGCCCGACACTGGTCCATATCCTGAACCACACATATTATTACACATCCTCACATCCTATTTATTTAGAAATCATTTTAATATTATCCTGTTATCTGAGCATACATTTTCCAAGTTGTCTCTTCTCTCCACATTATTAGACTAAAATATTTTGCCTGATGTCAATGAATATTAGGCGTACTGTGAAACAGTTCGCAGCTAGAAAAGAAAGAGCATGTAATGAAGTAGGTCTGTATTTACAAGATTATTAAAGGAAGATAACATTTAGGTCAAACGTGTTTAATATAACTTTTTATTACCTAGAGTAATAAACTTCCAAGATATATTTTTAAATCTTATAATAAAACCAACAAGATGCAATAATTTTTCAAATTTATTTTTATTTTTGAAAAAAAAAACTCTACATGTTTCGGACAATTCCTCTGCCCATCATCAGGAGTTTTTCACTGTACACACAGCAATGGTATATGTCATACAGGTTTGCTGACTGCTTGCTGATGTTGGACAGAGAAACTGTCCGAAACATGTAGAGTTCTATTCCGAAAATAAATTTGAGAAATTAGTGCATCTCGTTGATTTTATTATAAGAATATATCACGATGCACGGTCATCTGAATGTCAAGTCTGTTTTTAAGCCTATGCCAAAAGAGTGTAGACACAATGGAAGACAAAAGATGGCTATGAAGGTTAAATAATTTTACAGTTGATACACGGACAGACGAAGGACAATACTTTGCTCTTAAGCATATTATATTCGCGTGTTATATGACGAATAAAATAAAGAGATTATGTTTGTTTTTTGTAGCGAAGACGAACTTTCGGAAATAGGGGAATCAATCAGAAGTTGTCCTTGTGTAAAATATTACTCACTTACCCGAAATAAGTTTAAGTCCCGTTTTAGTGGGATCAGGATGTTCCAACCGGATCCCGCTAGCAAGCAGTCAGCATAAACTGTATGACATATACCACTGCTGTGTATACAGTACTAGAACCCTGATGATGGACAGGAAACCTGTCCGAAACATGTAGAGTTCTGTTCCGGAAATAAATTTGAGAAATTAGTGCATCTCGTTGGTTTTGTTACAAGAATATATCACGATGCACGCTCCTCTGAATTCCAAATTTGCCATTAAATAAACAGAGTTGACTGAAGGTCTCATTAATTCCAGAAAAATATTTGAATAGTGCAACAAACGTCTTACGATCCCTTCTATGTGTTAATCATCCTATCATCATAGTATCGTGTATAGAATTCTCTTATAATAGCAACTTCCTTTGCTTAGAGTCGAGTGGGAAAATATCCGAACCTATGCGGAAAAATAAGACCTCCTAAGACTCCTTGTGATTTTTCTGTGTCTGGGCAGCAAGCAACTCCATGTAGGCCACATTTCTTTTACACGACTGAGGCAAGACTGACCCTTGGGCCCACCCAGCCTCCTACTCAATGTGCACCGGCGTTATCTCCCGAGGGTAAAGCCACCGGGGCGTGACGCTGGCCACTCATCGCCACGTAGGGTTTACGATGAGACACTTATATCTTGTGATACGGTTGAAGGGATCAGTTACCACTGTGGGGTATTATTAGAAGTGGATTGGGTACAGAAAGGCCTGGAGACTCATGAGAAACGTTTAATATCAATATACCACAAGACCAACGTGTTAGGACTACAGAATTTTCTTCGGGATAAATTACCAACATGGGCATCTAGTGGTAGCTGCGTGGAAGACATATGGATAAAATTCAAGGACATAGTCCTTG
>Ga0123352_10008016_pt1 | contig 16399 bp, 18 predicted proteins | sample TergutLab28metaG_FD_89700 | JGI IMG/M metagenome (GOLD analysis project Ga0123352, IMG submission 89700) | Labiotermes labralis P1 segment gut microbial communities from Petit-Saut dam, French Guiana - Lab288 P1 | ecosystem: Host-associated > Arthropoda: Insects > Digestive system > Gut ... | reverse complement strand
GTTGAATCTATGATGTCTAAAAATCTTCCTGACATTTATATCACCCGGTACTGATGATATTATTCTTTTTGGCACTAGGCATCTTTATTTGGAAGTTATTGGGGGATTAGCCTTATGACATTGGACGTCCGACGCCTGTATACCACTGCGACAGGCTGTCTCGCAAACTTGGCAGAAGCCAAATTTATCTAAAGCGAGAAGACCTAAACCACACAGGCGCCCATAAAATTAACCACTGTATGGGCGAAGGCCTTTTGGCAAAATTCATGGGTAAAAAGAAAATTATTGCAGAAACAGGCGCAGGACAGCATGGCGTTGCGCTGGCAACAGCTGCCGCTTATTTTGGGCTAGAATGTGATATCTACATGGGCGAAGTGGATATTCACAAACAGCACCCTAACGTTGTACGTATGAAAATGCTTGGTGCCAGCGTAATCCCCGCGACCCACGGCCTAAAAACCCTAAAAGAAGCCGTGGACGCAGCATTTGAAGGATACATGAAAGAATACGAAACCGCCATATACTGCATTGGTTCTGTTGTAGGCCCGCACCCATTTCCACTCATGGTACGTGACTTTCAAACGGTAATAGGCTTTGAGGCAAAAGACCAGATGCGAAGCATGACAGGCAATTTGCCAGACACTATTTGCGCAAGTGTTGGCGGCGGTTCAAACGCAATGGGTTTATTTGGTGCATTTTTGGAAGAGCCTGTTGAAATTGTAGGCGTAGAACCAGGGGGCAAAGGCACAAAAATAGGCGAACACGCAGCAACAATGACCTATGGCAAAAAAGGAGTGCTCCATGGATTCGAAAGCATATTGCTGCAAGACGAAAAGGGCGAAGCCCTGCCCGTACACTCTATCGCAAGCGGACTAGATTACCCATCTGTCGGGCCAGAACACGCATATTTAAAAGACTGTGGCAGGGTAAAATACGAGGTTGCAACAGACGAACAGGCAATGGAAGCATTCTTCTTACTTTGCCGATACGAAGGAATTATCCCCGCAATTGAAAGCGCACACGCATTAGCCTACGCACTACGCGTAGCAAGAGCGCAGGAATCAAAAACCATTTTAGTAAGCCTATCCGGCAGAGGCGACAAGGATATCGATTTTGTTTATGAGCATTATGGTACTGGCGAACAATTTTTATAAAAATATGTAAACTGTGGGGGCGACGAATAATCGCCCCTTTAATTTTAATAAAAAAAGTGCCCTGCTTAGCAGAACACTTATGAAATTATCGTCATTATACTTCACAATTGCAATCCACCATAGGCGGAAACCACGTGCTATTAAATTCTTGAACAAACATAGATATAGAATTATATACAGCTCTGTCACTGGCATTTCCCGCTCTATTAGACAAAAGAGCCAGTGTATATGGGGATGGCGCAAATACAATTGCCATATCATGCCATGCCTGACCAAAATTTCGCGCCCAGCCGCTCTTACTTGCTACAGGGTAGTCCGAAATAATAAATGGATAGCGATTAGCCAGCAAGTTATCTCTAAAATCGTGACTGTATCTACCGCCAGACATGATGTAGCGGTAGAATTCTCTCATAAATATACCTGCGTCATTCGCACTTAAATAAGAATATGTGAGATTTCGTACAAAATATGGATTCGCGCCGATACTTTCTACAAACGCGGTATATCCCTCCAAACCATGCACTCGTCGTAAAATGCGGGTGGCAATATTATCACTTGGGGTAAGCATTAAATGCAGCAATCTCTGTTGAGTAAATGTGGCCCCAACAGAGTACCTATGGCGGATAATACCACTGCCCTCCCAAAAATCGTTAGCAGTGTAAGCATGGACGCTGGCCATATAAGTTTCACCACGCTCTGCTTTTAGGTAAATGTATAGGGCAAATGGTGCTTTTGTGGCACTTGCACCAAAGTACACCCTGTCTGCATTGTGGCCGAAACTAAAACCTGTGGCCATATTCTCATAAAAGACAGATACCGTATTACCAAATTGGCCCACAAATGCCTCTAATTCGTACATAGGAATTTCAAATTCTAAATTGATCCACACAAATTCTCCACAGCAGTCTACGCGCAGCCAGTCGCCTCGCCGTTCATGCACACGCACAACTTGCGGCCCTATCCAACGTATAACATTGCCGTCTATATTGTCGAACACAGGAATGGCATTTCTGGTATACAGCGTATCAGAAGCAATATATGTCCATCCATAGCCGCTTGATGTAGTTGTAAAAGCCCAGCCATCTTGCTGATGGAGAATGATAATTTCCTGCGGGGTAAACCCACCCACACGCCGGGATGTAAAATTGGGTTCTATGTGAACCGTAAAGGGCCAAGGAATAAAGAGCCTTTCGTTTGACGGAATTGGGATATACTCAGCTACCTGCATATTTTGCGAAACATTTAAGCCAGTAGCCACATTATAGGTTCTTTGTGTGGCACTAATTCTGCCGGATATACTTTCGCCAGTGTTGCGAGAATACACGCCATTTCGCAAATTCATAGTTTGCAGCACATTTGTGTATTGTAAAATATCTATGTCATATATCTCATTAAGGGCAAATACTACGCCGCCTGTAAACAAACAAAAAGTTGTTACCATTATCATTGCAGAAGAGACTACTCTTGAAAATGACGAACGCTTTTTTTGTTTCTTATTATGATTTGTGCCTCGTTTGTTGTTATGCTTGGAATTCATAGCCTACCTCTCATTCTACATATTAATGTAGTGTACATTGTACAGAGGGTCTATGCACTATGCAATTACGCTTGCCTTACAATATGTTTAAGAGGATATGAAGCAAATATTACAAAAACTAACATATTATAGCAAATACTCTTAATAATTACATATTATAAGTTGTAAAGAAAACAATCCGCCGTATGGTCGTTAACCATGCCTGTTGCCTGCATGTAGGCATATATTATGGTCGAACCAACAAATTTAAAGCCAAGCTTTTTTAAATCTTTGCTTATTTTATCGGACAAAGGTGTTGTTGCAGGCACATCTTCCAATGTTGCAGGATGGCCGATGATTGGAATATTATCTACATAGTTCCAAAAAAATGTTGCAAAGCTGTCATACCTTTCGGCAATGGCCAAAAATGCCTGGGCATTCGTTACGGCAGAGTTTATTTTTAGCCGGTTGCGGATAATGCCCTCATTTGCCAAAAGTTCTTGAATTTTTGCATCATCGTATGCAGCTACAATTTGCGGGTCAAAATTATCAAAAGCGGCGCGATAGTTCTCCCGCCGCTTTAGTATGGTTAGCCATGTAAGGCCCGCCTGGGCACCCTCAAGGATTAACATTTCAAAAAGCTTGCGGTCATCATGAACTGGGCGTCCCCATTCGTTGTCGTGGTAATCTTCAAATATTGGGATGTTGTTTACCCAACCGCATCTAATTTTTTGGGTCATTATTGCCTCCCATGGGTCAAGCGCGAATGCTTGCATTCGCATTTGACCCGAAAATATCAAAGTGTGAAAAATTTATTTTTCATACTTTTCTCCTATCGCCTATTATGGACATTTCGAACATAAAAAGAATTGTCCAGTTGGTGGCGCTCCGCCACCAACTGAAATTATTTTCCTATTATATTTTTATGTGCAGTTATTATTGTAAAACTAGATGCATTAACGGTTATGACTGCATCATCTGCGTACACGCACCAGTTTTTTCCACGTCTTACAATGTTGTCTGCATTTTTAATCCTATCTTTGCACCATGCAACCGGGTCTTCATCTGTTAGGCCTAAATTTCTTTTAATTCGCACAGCGCCCAACTCGGTGGTGTGCACTTTATCTTCCATTATAGCTTAAAACTCCAGCTCTACAGAGGAAATACCGCTCCTACAACTGTTAAAGTTGAGAAATGAGTAAAATTTTTCCGCATACACATTGGTTTCTGTTGGATTTTCAAAGCTTTTTGCGTCTTCCAATGTTTCAAAAATGCCTATGTCTGTCCATGTGTCACCATTCACAAGCAGTTTACAGGATATAAATCCTTTTTGTTTAGATGCATACTCCTTAATCAGATTTTCAAATGCCGCCAAAAAATCCGGCACAGACGAACCTTTTTTTAGTTTATAAGAATTAATAAAATAAGCATTAGCCATGATATTACGCACCCTCTTTCCATCTTTTTAGTGTAGGGAAAACCGCCATAATACGCTCCCGGGCGGTATCATCGCTCTCTTCTTCGCCCTTCCAAAATTGCAAGTTGCCTTCAACGGCTTCTGCAAGGGTCTGCTTGGTAGTAAAATCCCCATTACTGTAGCAATAACAGCAATAGTCATTGCTCGCACTTCCATCTGTTTCTGTGCCAAACTTATCTGGAGCATCCATAGGCATATAACAAGATTGACAATTACTTTCTTTTTTCATACTTTGTTCCTCCTCGGTTATTTTTCGACAAGTATAGCATTGGTAATATGACAACAGTGTGTCAAATTATAATCCTTTAAGTTGCCACCCCGGAAATCAAGTATAGAACTCCGCATAAGAGGTGCCGCACATATAGTAATATTCAATTATAAGCGAAAATTATACAATGGTCACTTGCCAGCTGTGATATGCTACGAGAAAAAATTTGGAGGTAGCTTCATGGGTAAAATTCATTATTATTTTGGTTGGTTTAACAGTGCCATTGCCCAACAAGTTGTACAAGCACTTCATAGCGACATGACCGATAAAAAATCCCTCGCTATAATCTATGCCACCCCATCAGACTATGAGCAAAACGATGGATTACTTGGCTTTACAAAAGATACGTGGTTTGAATCTGCGGGCATTATATTTGAAAATTACTATTCCATCGATTATCGTACAAAGAAAGAAGATGCCCAGAAAATAATACAAAATGCGTCTGCAATTCTCTTGCACGGCGGTCCCGAAGTTTTACAAAAAAATTTTTTGGAAGAATATGAACTGCCTGAGGCCGTTAAAAAAAGCAATGCATCTGTTATAATGGGGGCCAGTGCAGGAAGCATGAATATGTGTGCAAAATTTATCGAAGTTCCCAGCGCAAAAGAAGGGGATGGCAATTACAGAGAACAAGGAATGGTTTATAACGGCCTTAGTCTTGACAATTTTGCACTAACCTCTCATGCTATATGCACCATTGAAACGTTAGCACAAGATGAACACACCAAATATGATCTTGTACCCCTATCACAAAGTATAGATGTATATGTAGCCTGTGAAGAAAGCACCATCCGCAGCAAAAATGGAAAACTTGAAGTTATGGGTGATGTTTATTTAATTTCTAAATCAAAAATTCAAAAAGTCGAAGCCCGCGTTTCATTTTAGCTAGGAAATCGAGCATATCAATTGTGTAAATTTTTAAACTCAACTGGTCCGAAAACCGGACCAGTTGAAAAACAAATATTCATCAAAAAACTTTAAGGTCAAAAGGGAGTGTTACTTAATGAAAGAAGATTTACGCACATTAATCAAAGAACTGGTAGCTGTCGATGGCATTTCTGGCCAAGAACAAAAGGTGGTACGCGCACTGCTACATCACATACGCCCTTTGGCAGATGATGTGAGCGTCGATTCCTTCGGAAACATCATTGCAATAAAAAGTGGCGGCAAACCCGGCCCAAGCGTACTTGTTGCCGCACATACAGATGAAATTGGGGCCATTGTAAAAAGCATTGAAAAAGATGGTTGGATACGCTTTGAAAAAATTGGCGGTGTAGGTGACGCGCTGCTTTTGGGGCGACAGGTTTCCGTCAATGGGCATTTTGGCATTGTGGGCGTTAAAGCAGGTCATTTCATGTCTGTCCAGGAGCGAACGGAAGTAAAATCACATAAAGATTTATATATTGATATCGGTTGCAGCAGCGATACAGAAGTTGCCAGCCTAGGTATAGAAATCGGAACGCAAATCTGCCAGTGGCCTTATTACAATGAGTTTTCCAATACAGACCTAATCTGCAGTAAAGCACTGGACGACCGCGCCGGTTGTGCCATCTTGGTGCAGTTGTTACGCGAGTTACAGGGGAAAACCTTCGAAGGAACCCTGTACGCCGTGTTTACCGTACAAGAGGAAGTAGGCCTGCGCGGTGCCCATGTAGCCGCAAGCAACATCAAACCGAATTTCGCAATTGCATTGGACACCGTACCTTCTGGTGATACCCCAGACGTTAATTTTATTCGGGAATTTCCTGTGGCAATTGGCAAAGGGCCTTTGCTGCAATTAATGAGCCGTTCCTTCATTATAAACCCGATTATGAAAAAATTAATGACAGAAGTCTGCGAACGCTCTGGCGAGCCTTACCAGCTGGCACTTTTCACCGGTGGAGATACTGACGCTGCTGCTATGCATCTTCAGGCAGGAGGCATCCTTTCTGCGGCAATCACCATCCCTCGCCGTTATTCCCACTCCCCGGTTGAGGTATTAAACATAAAGGATTGCATTGCTTCCTTAAAAATTATTGAGCAGTTTATTAAAGATATGGGTAGCTTTAGCAAGCTGGCTTTTGAGGATATGTAATGAAAAATCTTGTTTCAGCTTATAGTACACGGAGGTGCATTGTGACTAGCTTTTCAGACAGAGTCAAGGTGTTGCGTAAGGCCAAAGGTATGACGCAACGACAAATGGCTGATGCACTAGGCGTAACGGAAAGAAGCTATCAGCGATATGAAGCAGAGAATAACCCAAACCATGAAACACTTATAAAATTAGCAGATTACTTTAATGTATCTCTGGACTACTTAACAGGCCGCTCAGACAATCCAGACAGAAAATAAAAGGCATTTATATTGCAGTGCAAAATATACAAACTACGAAAAAACCCCACAACCGTGGGGTTTACTCCTTTTGCCTTAAACATCCTAGCTATATTTCCTAGAACTAAGCGTACGCTGATAGCCAAATAAGGTTAATCCCTTAGCTCTGATTTCAGCGCGCAGCTCATTAATTTTATTTTTACACGTTTCGTTTTCCAACTTATTTTCGAGTGTTTTAATTTCATCTTCGAGGCCTATTGCAATTTCTTTTATTTTCCTCATGTCTGGCGGTACAATCATAGCGCCTCCTATTTTTTATAAGCAAACCCTTTTATTTAACACCTTATTCATAATGCGTCCACATACGGATTATATGAGCGATACCCTTATATGGTATGCCGTTTTCGTCCTTTAGGTCTTCCGTGTTTGGCAGAATATCATATACAATGCGATGCTGCTTGTTTATGCGGCGTGAGAAACAGCCTTTTAATTCCCGGGTAAGTTTTTCGCATGGTGGTTCTAAGGGATTGCGCTTGATAACACTGAGTAGCGCTTTAACTTTTTTATCAAGTCCGGCACTTTCCAATAGCTTGGAATCCTTTTTTGCTTGCTTAGAGTATTCTAGTCTATATCCCATCCGATGTCCTCTAGCCGGTCGCTTGCCGGAGCTTCTCTTGCTTCCTTGATTGATTCAACCATGCCTGGGATTGATTGCAGGTAAAGAGTCTCCAACAATCCACTCCACTCCTCTTGACTGATTAAAATTGCCGCCCCTTTGTCTGTAGCAATGGAAACGGACACACCTAAATCAATAACATTATCAAGAATCTCATCGAAGTCACGTCGAGCAATGTTAGCAGTTAAATGTTGCATAGTCATTCCCTCCGTTCATTATTGCTACGTTAAAATTAAGAACAATTTAAAATTAATCAATATTACCCGCACTCCACTTTTCTGCAAACTCAATTACCTGATCAAAGGTAGGGCTTTGGGCATTGCGCACATAAAATCCAGATGTACATACGCCAAGTGTCAACGATGCAAGGGGATCAAGCCCCAAAGACTGCCCTAGGCAGAACCCGGCGTTAAAGTTATCTCCGGCGCCTGTGGTTAGTTTTGGCTTTTGGCAATAAGGGCCGTCTGTATAAAAATATTCACCGCCAATTACGCAACATGCGCTGCGTACAGGGTGCACAACCAAGCAGTAAATGCCAAGTTTTTCGTAGGTTGCGGTTACGGCATTTTTAAGTTTATCAGGACCTTCTTCTACTTTTACACCCATAACATCAGCAATTTGATAGGCTTCTGCTTCATTTAATCCCAAAATTGTGCGGAACTTGCCTTCAAATTTGCTAATTAACTTCATTGCCCGTGCAATATCTTCTTTTGTACGCTTTTCAGGATCTGCCAAGTCGAAGAACGCGATTGGTTTTTCTGTCCTATCTGCAAGCAGCGGGAAAACTTCGTTTATCATACCTTCCCATATATCACTCATGTATGGAAGCATTGTCCAGTTTTCCATACCAAAAAGCTGGCACTCGTTTACCATTTTTGCAATGCCTTCTGCACCGCCCAGGCTTTTTTTACATGCATCCCACGTTACTTCTTTTAATGTGGCATGCTTACCAAGCATGAGTTTGCCGTCTTCAAATTCCAAAGCATCTGTAAGTCCTGCGCCACAAAGGCTGATTACGGACTTTGCCTTGTCTACCATTGGTTGAAAAACAGGGTGAATAGCAGGTGCACCAAGAGAACCTACATATGTTAGTGACACACCGTATTCTAACAGCGCGTTAGACAAAATTGGTCCATTGCCCCCAAGTTTTGTTTGCACAGGTACAAATTCGATATTTGCACTAAAACCGGCAGCTTTACTTATACGCTCGCCAAACTCTGCAATTGTGTTAACCCGGGTGTAATTTTGAAAATCCTGACGCTTATCCACCACGTGAATAATTTCGTCTACAAATCCGTCTAAGCCAATAATCATGTTTAGGTCAAAGCCCTTTTTTGCCTTTAATTTTTCCGGCAATGCTTGTACATTTTGCATTTTTATACGCTCCTTTTTTATGTGGGGTTAATTTGTTTTCTATTACTATTTTACCAGCTGCGGTGACAACGTCAATGACTTTTTTTGAATATCTAACCACGTAACGCAGCAATCATAGATTGCTTTAAATCATACAGTTTTTGTGATAAATCCACAGGCATTAAATGGGGCTTAAATAATCGCTTGTGTTCATCCCAAAGGGTATCTCGCTCAAGCGCAGCATATGCGCATATTTCAGACACAGTTAAGGTTGGATACACACATTTTCCATCTTTAAACACAGGCTGCATAAGTTCACGTACTATAAATTCGTCCTTTTTAAGTGTCATGCGCTTCCATGTGGCAATGGGGTCGAAAATGGTTAAATCTTCTTTATTGTCTAACTGCTCCTCTGCCAAGGCAATTAAATCAGCTTTCATTTTGCCAGATTCTCCATCGTACAAACGAAATATTTTTTTAACCCCAGGATTAGTTACCTTTATCGGGTCTTCCGAAAGTTTTATTTTATGCTGCCATTCACCGCCATCTGTAGACAGTGCCGCCATTTTATATACGCCGCCAAATGCAGGATATTCTTTCGATGTGATAAGATGGGTGCCCACGCCCCAAAGGGAAATTTTTGCCCCTTGGTTTTTAAGGTCGGATATTAAATATTCATCCAAGTCATTTGACGCAGATATAAATGCATCAGCAAAACCTGCCCCATCCAGCATTTTTCTTGCCTCTTTAGATAGATATGCAAGATCGCCGCTATCTAAACGAATACCGTAGTTTGCCAACATTATGCCCTTGGCACGCATTTTTTCAAATACTTTTATTGCATTTGGCACGCCAGACCTTAATGTATCATAGGTATCTACAAGAAGAACACATGCTTGAGGATAAAGCTCCGCATAATATAAGAAGGCTTCCAATTCTGTATCAAAACTCATTATCCAGCTATGGGCATGTGTGCCACGTACTGGCACATCAAACATTTGCCCGGCAAGTACATTACTTGTAGCAGAGCAGCCACCAATCATTGCGGCGCGTGCACCATAAACCCCTGCGTCGGGGCCTTGAGCTCGGCGCAATCCAAATTCTAAAACCCTGTCGCCTTTAGCCGCCCAGCACACACGCGCAGATTTTGTTGCAATCAAGCTTTGGTGGTTGATTATATTCAGTATTGCAGTTTCTATAAGCTGAGCTTCCATAAGCGGCGCGACGACTTGTAAAAGCGGCTCTCCTGGGAATACAACCGTACCTTCAGGCACGGCGTAAATATTGCCAGAAAAACGAAAGTTTTTCAAATACTCCAAAAACGCCTCGCCAAATGTACCGGTAGAGCGAAGATACGCAATATCATCATCTGTAAAAGATAACTCATTTACATAGTTTATAACCTGTTGAAGTCCTGCGGCAACCGCGTATCCATTGCCACATGGGTTCTCCCGGTAAAACATATCAAACACCGCAACCTGTTTGCGCCCGGTAGTCACTTGGTGGTGATGATAGGCCTGCATCATAGTTAACTCATAAAAATCCGTTAGTAATGTTAGATTTCTCAAACTATCTTCTCCTTTAAAATAACTTCATACTAAGAAAGAGTATACTTTTTCCACCAAAAGCGCAAGGTATTAATGGTGATAACTTTGAAAAAGCTATGTATTTGCATTTTTAACCTGGCACTTCGCTGCCATCATGACCAAATCTTTGAGCGCGCCGCTGGCCTAACCTATCGCGTTATGCTGGCATTCTTTCCGTTTTTGATATTTCTAATGTCCCTTCTTGGCACAATTGACATAGACGAATCTGCAATAATTGAAGGATTATTTTTTGTATTACCTGGGGAAATTGCAACCCTGGTTGCAGAGTTTTTACACGAACTTGGCGAAAGCAGCAGCACCGGACTGATGTCTACCGCCCTATTTTTTAGTGTATATAACACATCCAATGGTTTTAGAGCAATTGTACGTATTACAAACCGTGCCTACGGTATAGAAGACCGGCGCGGTTTTGTCTCACAAGTATTGATAAGCATCCTGCTCATGCTCTTATTTTCCACAACACTTATTGTAATGCTTGGATTACTGGTGTTTAGACACCAAATTTGGATGCTGTTTTTCCCATATGGGTCAGAACTTTTGTTTTCTATTGCAAGCGGAACAGGCGCGTTAATTATACTTGTACTGGTAACAAGCATTATTTACAGGCTTGCAAGTGCCAAACCTATACCTTTTAAATATATACTGCCAGGCGCTGTATTTACAGTGCTTGCTTGGGTGGTAGTCAGTGCTGTTTTTGGCTTTGCTATTTCTAATTTTACAAAATATCCGGCGATTTATGGGAGCATCGCAGGCGTGTTTATTTTAATTTTATGGCTTAATATTGTATCGGTTATTATGCTTATCGGAAACGAAGCCAATGTTGTGTTTAAGGAATATTATTGCAAGTACACGTTATAGCTCTTTAAATTATGCTATACTGTATGATAGAATTTTTTTCAGTTGGTAACAGATTGCTACCAACTGAAAAAATTTATTTAGCCATCATTCCTACATAAAGGAGATCCTATGCATACCTTATCTGCAAAATTAACATTTTACATCCCCCATGCCGCATCCCTAAAAGATAAACGCCAAATATGCCGCAGCATGATTGATAAGTCCCGGAAAAAGTTTAACGCATCCATTGCCGAAGTAGAAACTCAAGATATATACCAAACCCTAACAATCGGCATTGCCGTTATTTCAGGCTCATTTTCCCATGCACAAAATTCCATAAACGAAATTATCCGTTTTATGGAAACCAATACCGATGCCGACTTAATGGACATAGAAATGTAAAGGATTTATACCTGCCCAAAGATATCTCCTTAATTGATCCTTAGTTGAAAGGAGCAGAATCAACCATGACAATATTCATAGATGCCGACGGATGCCCGGTAGTAGACATAACCATAGGGCTGGCAAACCAAGCAAACGTAGACTGCATAATCATTTGCGACACATCCCATATATTTGAAAAACCCGGCGCAAAAACAATAACCGTATCAACCGGAAACGACAGCGTAGATTTCACATTAGTAAACATGCTTACAAAGGGAGACATTGTTGTAACCCAAGACTATGGGCTTGCCGCCATGTGCCTTGCCCGGGGCGCAATGCCCATAAACCAAAACGGAATGGTATTTGACAACAGCAATATCGACAGCCTGTTAATGCAGCGCCACACTGCAAGAAAAATCCGTATGGCAGGGGGCAGATTAAAAGGCCCCACAAAACGCACACCCAGCCAAAACCAAGAGTTTGAGAAAAAATTACAGAGGTTGATAGAGGATGCAAACAAGCAGGTTATTTGAAATAATATATATCCTACTAGACAAAAAAAGTACAACCGCCAGAGAACTGGCGGAACATTTTAGCGTATCTACAAGAACAATTTACCGAGACATAGACGTACTAAGTCTGTCGGGCATTCCCATATACACAGAAAAAGGCAAAGGTGGCGGAATCGGCCTTTTATCCAACTTTGTACTAAACAAATCCATCTTAAATGAGCAAGAACAAAACGACATTCTATCCGCACTACAAGGGCTGCAGGTTATTAATGCCACAGGAACGGATCAAATTTTACAAAAACTCTCTACGGTTTTTAATAAAAATGTAACCCCCTGGGTAGATGTAGATTTTACAAGCTGGAGCTTCTCCGGCGGAGAAACTTTTTACGGATTAAAAGATGCTATTTTACAACGCAAAATAGTACAATTCGACTACTTTAGCACATATGGCGAAAAAACCACCCGCCATATCGAACCCATCCAGCTATGGTTTAAATCTAAAGCCTGGTACGTAAAAGGATACTGCCTAACCAAACAGGATATACGCCTATTCAAACTCACCCGCATACGCAATTTAACAATTACAAATGAATACTTCCCAAAACGCGAACTGCTAGCAATAAGCGAAAACAGCAACAACAATAAGCACAGACCAGACGTAACACTAAAACTCAAGCTCGCACCAGAAATGACATACCGCATGTATGACGACTTCGAAAACGGCGAAACCCAGCCCGACGGAAGCCATATCGTATCCGTAACCTGGCCTGAAGATGAATGGCTTTACGGATTTATACTTTCCTTTGGAGAACACGCAGAAGTTCTCGAACCACCACACATAAAGGAAATTATAAAATCAAAAGCCGAAAAAATTTTAAAAAAATACAAATAAATTGTTTTCCGTAGATTTCCGCTTTCATTACTAAACAAAACAAGCTATAATGCAAAAGTGTATGTTGAAAGCCCAACCGGCTTGCACACCAAACTATTTGTGCGCACAGCGCGTACCCGCAAGAAGGCGGGCGGCCTGAAGAGCCGTTTTCGCGCAGCGAAAATACTGAGCGCACCCGCAACGCAGTGAGGAAGCGTAGCAAGGATTCATTCCTTGCAGAGCGGTGGGGTTTGGCATACTCCAGCGTAGCTGGTGACGCAAAGCGTCAGGCCGCCCGGTATACACCGCCAAAGGCGGCAGTGCGCTAGCACTAGGCCACCCGGTCAGCACGCTTGCGTGCGAGAGGGGGCAGAGTCCCATTCTAAAAGGAGGAATAAAGATTTGAGTACATATAAGTTAGGAATTGACATTGGTTCTACAACCATTAAATTAATTGTTGTAGATGCAGAAAACAGTTTTATTTTCCATCGTTATCGTCGTCATCATTCAAACATAAGGGAAACTTTGTTAGAACTTGCGGCAGAGGCCATGGAGGAGCTGGGTCAATTTTCCTTCACAGCGATGATTACAGGCTCCGGCGGGTTATCCCTTGCAAATTGGGTTGGCGTACCCTTTGTGCAGGAAGTGATTGCCGTGTCCGACGCAATTTCTTTTGCCGCACCAGAAACAAATGTGGCTATAGAAATTGGCGGCGAGGACGCAAAAATCATCTACTTCTCAAACACAATAGAACAGCGCATGAACGGTATTTGCGCAGGGGGTACAGGTTCTTTTATAGACCAAATGGCAAGCCTTTTAGACACAGATGCCGCCGGGCTTAACGAACTTGCAAAAACACATCAAGTAATTTATCCAATTGCAGCCCGCTGCGGCGTATTTGCAAAAAGCGATTTACAGCCCCTTATAAATGAAGGAACTTCTCGTGCAGATTTGGCCGCCTCTATTTTTCAGGCAATTGTAAGCCAAACAATCAGCGGACTGGCCTGCGGCAAGCCTATCAGAGGCAACGTAGCATTTTTAGGAGGCCCACTACACTTTTTATCCGAACTGCGTTCTCGTTTTGTAGACGTATTAAATCTGTCAAATGATGAAATTGTCGAACCGGAAAATTCTCACCTATTTGCGGCGTTAGGTGCCGCAATTCGTGCCGAAGGCGAAGGCACAACCCTTGATATCGCAACACTTTTGAACAACCTAATGGGCGTACAGGAACTCCCTTTCGAAATGGCCCGCCTCGCACCACTATTCACAAACCAAGATGACTTTGCTAAGTTTCGCGCACGCCACGCACAGTATGTTGTCCCGCGCGAAAACCTATCAAACTATACAGGTGACTGCTATTTTGGGCTTGACGCCGGCTCCACCACAACAAAAGCAGCCCTTATAAACGCGGATGGAAAACTGCTGCACACATTTTATGAAAGCAACGAAGGCAACCCCCTTAACGTAGCCCGCAAGGCACTAACAGAAATTTATGAGAAACTGCCAACAGGCGCCAATCTACGCTATTCCTGTGTTACAGGTTATGGAGAAAAACTGCTCCAAACCGCCCTTGGCATAGACATGGGGGAAGTCGAAACCGTGGCCCATTACCGGGCAGCAGCATTTTTTGACCCCAAAGTCGACTTTATTTTAGATATCGGCGGGCAAGACATGAAATGTATCCGCATTAAAAACGGCATAATCGATTCCGTTTTACTAAACGAAGCATGTTCCGCCGGTTGCGGATCCTTTTTAGAAACATTTGCAAGCTCCCTAAACCTGCCAATTGACGTTTTTGCAGAACAATCCGTATTTGCACAAAACCCTGTAGATCTAGGCTCTCGCTGTACCGTATTTATGAATTCCCGGGTGAAGCAAGCACAAAAAGAAGGCGCACCAGTTGCAGATATTTCTGCAGGGCTTGCCTATTCTGTAATAAAAAACGCATTGCAAAAAGTAATAAAAATCACAGACCCTTCACAAATGGGTAAAAACATAGTTGTACAGGGCGGCACCTTTTACAACGAAGCTGTTCTTAGAGCCTTCGAAATTGTAAGTGAACGCGACGCTATCCGTCCAGATATTGCAGGGCTCATGGGCGCATTTGGCGCGGCACTTCTCGCCCGAGAAAATTACCGTTCACACCACGCAACAACACTGCTTTCACCAGAGGCACTTAAATCCCTCGAAATTAAAGCAACATACAGCCGCTGCAAAGCATGCGAAAATAATTGTTTATTGACTATAAACACATTCACAATTAGCAACGCGCAGGCAGACAAACTCCGCTTTATTTCCGGCAACCGCTGCGAGCGCGGCCTTGGCAAAGAAGCTGCAAACGCCGATCTGCCAAATCTCTTCGCCGCAAAATACAACCGGGTTTTCAATTACACTTCTCTAGAAAAAGAAAATGCTCCCCGGGGTACAGTAGGCATTCCCCGGGTACTAAATATGTACGAAAACTACCCCCTATGGCATACATTCTTCACAGAACTCGGCTATCGCGTAGAACTATCCCCTCGATCATCACGCAGTTTGTACGAACTTGGCATGGAGTCCATTCCAAGCGAGTCCGAATGTTACCCTGCAAAAATAGTACATGGCCATGTAATGGCCTTAATAAAGCAAGGCTGCAACTACATTTTTTACCCCAGCATAACCCACGAGCAGCGCATAATCGAAGGCACAAACCAATGCTTTAACTGCCCGATTGTAACCTCATACCCAGAAAACATCAAAAATAACGTAGAAGAAATTGCAGAGCTAAACATAAACTTCCACAATCCTTTCTTAAATTTAAACCATACAAAAAGCGTAGAAGACGAGCTTATAAAAGAATTTCCGCAAATTCCATCACAAGAAGTAAAGGCCGCACTCGCAAAAGCAATTGCAGAGCAGGAAAAATATCGTGCAGATATCAGAAAAATGGGTGAAGATGCCGTACTATACATCGAACAAAATAACATCCCTGCCATCGTTTTAGCAGGCCGCCCATACCACATAGACCCGGAAATTAACCACGGTATCCCCGAGCTCATCTCATCATACGGCATTGCTGTTTTAAGCGAAGATTCTATTTACCACTTAGGCGAAGTAGAACGCCCTCTTGGCGTCTTAGATCAGTGGACATACCACTCACGCCTATATGCTGCAGCATTTTGGGTACGCACCCGCACAGACGCAGAACTTGTACAGCTAAACTCCTTTGGCTGCGGGCTAGACGCCGTAACTAGCGACGAAATACAAGAAATTCTAGACAATGCAGGCAAAATTTTCACCCTGCTTAAAATTGACGAGGTGAGCAACTTAGGTGCCGTGCGCATTCGCATACGTTCTCTTTTTGCCGCCCTTGCAGAAAGGCGCGCCCGCGGCGTGCTTGTACGAAAACCCAAACCACGTAAAAACCGCGAAGTTTTCACAATGGAAATGCG
>Ga0123352_10008014_pt1 | contig 16401 bp, 12 predicted proteins | sample TergutLab28metaG_FD_89700 | JGI IMG/M metagenome (GOLD analysis project Ga0123352, IMG submission 89700) | Labiotermes labralis P1 segment gut microbial communities from Petit-Saut dam, French Guiana - Lab288 P1 | ecosystem: Host-associated > Arthropoda: Insects > Digestive system > Gut ... | reverse complement strand
GTGGGTGTATGTGTGTGGGTGTGTGATGTGTGTGTGGTGTGTGTGTCTGTGTGTGTGTGTGGTGTGTGTGTGGGTGGGTGTGTGTGTGTGGTGTGTGTGTATGTGTGTGTGTGTGTGATGTGTGTGTGTGTGTGTGTCAAAGAGACGAAAGACGTAGGTTCAAAAACAGCGGCAAACACGAAAATGGAAGAGGAATAGTAAAACAGGATATAAAGCCAGAAGAGTTGAAAAATAAAAATGTATGATTACGTGCGAATTAGAAGTGGAATGAGGAAATAAACTAATAGACAACCGCCCCATACGCTTACTAACGGCAGGTGGGCGTCTGAACATTTGACTGCTTGGCTATATGGTGGCATGCGCTTGTAGTGCGACCTTGAACATTGCGTGTGTTCACTAACGTAGGTTCTGCACAGAGACCGACCAAGTGCTGAACTCTGAGCCTCAATTCCCCTCCAGCCAGGCACAGCCGCCTTGCCACCGTGGCAACCTATTGGACAATCACCGCAGGCAATTTCTCCGGGCATAAAGCGGCAGGAATGTGAAGCTTACCCCTGCCCTCTTTCCAGTGTCTAGGTTAAGAATTAGTGAATCTATGCCACCTCCTCCAGACGTCTTCATGACGTAATACTCGTACAGCCAGTGATTTGGGTATAACCATGAACCTAGTTAGGTTAATTAATTGTGTTTAACTGTAACCTCTAATAATTTCCGAATAGACCAAGATTTATCCGATATGTTTCCTCTTCTGTATGATCTGAAACAAGAAATTGCTCTGTCCTGCAAAGACCGAGTTGGGATCCATCGCAGTCCTCCTAAGAGGCCGACATTATCCACCTCAGCCACAGTACGGCAAGTTGAATAGATGTCCCGGTGGACATTCATATCGGGCACATCCCAGCTGCAATTCAGAAGCGTTACCGTTACAGCCCTTGCTCGGTAGAAGCATAAGTACGCGTTAAAGTGAAGAGAACTCCGGACAGTTACCAGTACGAGACACTGAACAGGCAATACAAAGGGTTGTGATAGATTAGAGGGCTGAGGGTAGAAAGTAAGGCAGTTTTTAATACACATGCACATATGATTCCATCTGCCCTACACCTCTTTAAAGTTCTCCCCCGATACCCAGTTTACATCCCCTAGAAAACACATTAACACAAAATTGTAGGGGCAGATTTTAGAAAATGAAATGGCGAAGGGGGAAATGGTGGGCGCTTGAATTTTCTATGTGTGAAGAGCAAGCTTGGTGTAAAGATGATGATGGGATGGAGATGAAATTAAATACTGAGAGAGGGTGTATGCACTCGACAGAGTGAATTGCGTATAATATCGCGAGATTATCTCGCCAACCAATCAAAGCGAGTCACTCTTTCCCTGCCTGCTCCCACCCACCATGTAAGATGTATTTCCGTAGATCTAATCAGCAAGCCCCGAATAGATTAATTCACATGGGGTTCATGAAAAATTGAAATAGTCTGTCGTGCATTTGCACGTCAAGATGAATTACTAGCAACAAAGGGCGCTCCTAAACATGTTCATCTACTGGCCTCCAATTAAAATTTTGCGCTGCCTGTTTTTACCCGAACCTGTCTCAAAGGATGTGATAAATAATTCCTTTTAGACGTACACAATAAAAAAATAGGTCCTAAGTTATGTATGTGTGGAGTGATGCATTTCTGAACTATACCTGTAGAGAAATCTGGAGGAAAGAAGCCACCAGATTCATAAGATCTACTTTTATTCTCCACATTTCGCCCTCAGTTCACTCTTCATCTTTCCCTGTGCATTTTACTAGTCACATGAAAATAAAGAAGGAGTGATTACTGCTTACTATGTTTATAATGGCATGTAGAATCAATCTTGGCTTTTACGTAGATACAATTGTGACAAAAGTTTTCGAGCTCAGAAGTCTTCCCAAAACCCCTCGCCTCCCCCCCCCCCCTAAAAAACAGCAGCATAACCTGTCACCCTTTCAGCGTGTTCGACACCTCGTCGCAAAAGAGCAGTGGCCAGGTGCAGAAGATGGTCTGCCGGCTCAGTTTGAATAACAACACTTTCATAAAATATCATAGAACTCCTACCTGCAGAGAACGCAACAAACTAGTAGAACATCGTTATGCTTTTTCCGCGATAGGGATCACTGCCATGTTGATGACGTAATTACCCCCACCCGCTGAGTTTGCTTCCGGTATGAACGCTGTGGAATAATAGATACACGTTAATTTTCCAACTCTGCAAAGCCACAACCAACCTCGGTAATTTTAATGATACAAGCATTTACAATTTTGCTACGGGCTGTTTATGTGTTTTGTTTTCACGTTTGACCTCTGAAGAACGTATGCGTTTACAACACGATATACAGAGCTGAAGCATTAAAGCATGATAGGTTTAATATAGACTGGTGTGGGGGGAACAAACGAGCCTATGGAGCGCTGGTGGCGGACTGCTTGATTAGCATAAATGTTTGTAGACAAATTATAATTTTTAATGCTTTCCCGTGTGATACTGAAGCAGTAAAAGCATACACACAAATCCCATTCTTCTTTTGCTGTCGGGGTGGGGGTGGGGGTGGGGGTGGGGGTGTTAGGCTTTTTATTATTTTTTTTATTCTTACGCCCTGCACGATTACACGTGTGTGTTCGCACGTCATACGCACCTTTCGAGTGGTGTCCCAACATTTGCAGATAATGAAAGTTCTGAGACGTTGTAACCATTCGTTTAGTTCCGGACGGTCTCTGTATCAATCTAGTGTTACATTTACTACCCTTTGAGGACTGACGTTCATATAAATTATATACAAATTTCAGGTCGTAGTTCTCAAGGAAAAACATCGGTGCCCATTATAAGAACCAAAAAATTAATAGACTTTAGGATAATAATATACCGTTAGAAAAATACGGAATGTATAAAAACAGCGTGGCAAAATATTGACTTCGTTAATGTTACAGAAAACGGTACACATATTGACCACTTGGTTTATGAGGTTAGGAATGTTTGGTTTCTATCGAATATCTCCTTTTTTTTAGTTGTGTCTAATCCAGTATATCACTTGGAGTTCTTCTTTACTCATTGGTTTTCTGTGTCCAAGTTTTACTGTCATTCGAAAGTACTGGAAACTTAAAGCCTGTATTCTTACTTGTCAATTTAAGTTTTGGCTTAACGTTGTATGTACTGACATGTTTTATCACACATTGTCTCATACCAGAGAACTTCCCGAGGAAAGTCCTTAATTTAAAAGGTAAAATTGTAGTAAAGCTGTAATGAATGCCACACCATGAAGAGATAGTGCTGAATGACGTATCACACAAAAGATGCTTGAAGGATCGGAATTATATCTACATGCATTCTTAACGCTGCAACTAGATTGATGTAAAAGGTGAGCTTTACGCACAGGCCACTTTACCCGACGAAAAAATGAGAAAATTCCTGAAACATATTGGAATGGATGATAACAGAAATTCAAAAGTCTACCCGAAGAAGACAGTGAAGATAAAAATTCTTGCCCTTACCAGGAATCGACCAGTGTCTTGAACTAAATTTCCAGAGAAGGTATTCAAATATTAATTACAGATGAATAACATGAGCAAAACCGCAAACAGGGAATATACTACAGAATGGAGCATCTACTATAAAAAATAGTTCTTAATTATGTTGGAAGACGAACGACTAAATGTTAGACAACAAAGAACATGACGCATTGAAGAAAACAGGGTTTTAATAGAGACTTTACAACCGTTGGGCTCCGTAGTTTAAGTCGACATGATGTTGTGAATGGTGGTCTCTTCTACCATAAAAATACCACCCGCGTGTAGAATAGTCGATCTCTTTGTTGTACACGTTCTCCAAAAGAGATGCAAAACATAGTGGCTGTTGGTAGGTCCACCGGTGCTACAGTTACTCCGACATCACTATCAGTCCGATCTCTGATTCGTTATCTCTAACACGATATACACTGGGGGTAAGAGCCATCGAAGGGTAAAAGTGATTACACCTACCCTTGAAAATCCAAATATATTTTAGGACGTTGCTTTGGCGGAAGGGATTTACTTTACCTTTTATTACCAAGTCTATCTTAAAAATTTTACAAACGCATACCACATTCCTGCATGTTATTAACATGAGGGTCGATGTACAATCATTCCGCTGGTCAGTAGAGACTACTGCAAACAGGGACGGTCCTTTCATGTATTTAGTTACAAAACTGCCCCAACCAAATGGAGAGCACAAGAGCCGAACCGGAAGCAAGAGACAACAAAACGTTTCCCTTAGCCAGGTTGCGTAACATTACGTATCAGCAATTTGTCTCTCACTAAATACACTGACAGATATTTTCAACTGTACGAAATTATTTTGGCAACATGTGCTTTAATTTTTATTAACTTAATTAATATAAATTCTAATTTGCAAGATACGCAACATTTTATGTACTTAGTATCTCTGTTACGTCACTTTCACTAAGAAAAGAACCTAAATTCAGTGCAAGAACTGCGCTTTTCTGAGTTATTATGCAGCGAGTAGTGGCAATTCCTTACTGACTTTTCAAGAATTCAAGGGTCAAGAATTCTGAAATGGGACCGATAGGTTGTGCCAAACGTCGGCGAAAATTACTACTACTTTCTGCATAATAACCCAGAAGAGCGCAGTTCTCATCTACTTCGAGGCGGAAGCTGAAATCACGCAAAGGTTTAGGGAATTTTACACGAAAGTGCTGTAAAGAGTGTTTAAAACCAACACAGAAGGGATATACAAAATTTCGTAATGAGGAACATCACAATTTTTACTCCGCACTAAATACTATTTGTGTAATCGACTAAGGGAGGAAGAAATGGACGGGGTACTTGTGCATTGTGGGTACGGGCGAGAAAAATGATTGAGAGATGTCACCGTGGAAACGAGCGGAAGAGTCCGTTTGGAAGAACTAGGCTTAAATATTAGGTTACAATTAAACTGAATAAGTTAATGAGTAAAGAGAGTGGTAGAATGTGGACTGGATTTATGTGATTAAGGATAGGGATAAGAAGAAAAATGTTACAAAAATAGCCGTTGGTTCAATTTAGGGTAGAAAACGCCACAACTCCTTGCGAGAAATTCAACTTCTTAAGAATCTCTTCTATGGGATATCAGTTAGTTGCAATCTGCATGGGAACTGAACTGAGGAATGTTGTGTGTGAAATGAAAAACAGTTTAAATTGTTAATTAATTGGGGGGGGGGCAACATTAAAACGACGAGAGTTGTGGTAATTCGCATTAAAATTACTTTGTTCTAAAACTGATATACGACTTGATAATAGTTAGCAATCTGAGAGCTGAAACACATTTAAATCTTAGGTTTTGACAAAATTAATATCCCGGTGATGTTCCATACAGTAATGTTGCCTGTTAAATAGCTGACAGGCTGAAAAGTTTTTACTTGTTACTGGCTTTCTGGGTCACTCAAAATAATTTGAATACCATCAGAGAATATACACGTAGAAGCAATTTAGTGTAGCTGGTTACTGTATTCCGTCCCTGTCGTTCTGGGATCGATTCAGAGTCAATCCAGCGCAAAAATAGACAAAATGAACCAGCATTTCCCCCGTTTAGAAACACTCTTACGAATGATTTTGTTTCTAACAGCACGAAATGGCATATCCAAACAACACAAATCAGTACATGAAGTGCTGCTGAAATGATATGGGTTTCTGCGGATTATACATTTATCCTTTCGTCCCACAAAGAAACACTCTGAGTTTCACCAGCTTAATATAATTTATTATATATATATATATATATATATATAATACACACACACACACACACACATATATATATATATACATGTCTACATAATTCCATGTAACGCAAGCGTTCTTCAGAAGGTAATGGTTCTTCAGTTAGACAATGAACTCCCCATAACCCAAAGCTTCATGACCGTGTTCATAAAAACACGTCACTGGTCCGTACGATGAGTCACATTAACCCTTTAGACGCCAAATTAATTCCCATCTGCCATTTGCTGGCATTATTAGGAGCTCGCCGTATTATCCACGTTAGCAGTGTAAGGGTTAATTCAGTTCAGATCATTCCATCTTGTTTGTAAGGTCTATTTTATATTTGAAAGCACTTCCCCACCCTTTACCACCCCACCCCACAAACACAAATAAAAAGCAGGTGTGACAATTCTCAAACCACGACATGTGTTATCATGTGAACTACTCAATATAATAAAATATATGACTGTGTAATAGTTCGCATTAGCCCTGATCAAAATTTTGGATTGCAGAGACAAATAAAATTGTCGCACCCACCTTGTGCAAGGAGACAGACTTCTTATCGCATAAACCAGCTGATATAAGGACGACAGCTGAAGAGACTGCTAGACAACTCAGGCCGGTGCAGCTCAACATGCGGCACTACAGCTTCATACTCTGAAGGTGCCCAAAGGAACGATGGTGTTGGTGATGATGACAACGACGATGATTCGAGCATTAAATTCTTACCAGAGTCACGCGATTATTTACCTCACACATATCAGTGTTTATAAGCACACAGACAGGACGTTCGGGTGCATTATATGTATACTGTATCGCCAAACAAATCCAGTTAGGCTGCGCAGAATGCTTCCGAAGGCTCGCTGCGTTCAGACGAGCAAATAATGTCAGATATAAAGTATTACAAATTACTTTACTCATAAGAGATTCTTCTAGAATGTTATTTTTTGCAATTTCTACTACAGCAAAACACCTTTAATATTTATCCGTTATGACCAAATTAAATTATGTGTATGCTGTACATGAACGCAACGCATTAGAATCTTCGTTTGTGTAACTAAACCAGCCAACCAGCCAGCCAGCCAACCGATCGACCGACCAACCAACAAACCAACCAAACAATCAACCAATCAAACAAACAAACAAATAAACGACCCTATCACGCAGTCTTTTCTGGGAAGGGACCGTCACTCAACTAATGAAGGAATATCCACCTCTGGAAGAACCGATGTTCCATTACTGTTTTCAAATGAGGTCGAAATTGGACCATATACCGAAGCACTTAAGTCTATAAGCTTACTTTCTTGGTAGCAATTTTACTATTATCTTTCTATGTGTGTCTAGATCTCGCAGATAGCATCTTCCTCTCAGGGGTTTCGACTGTTCTGCATATTCGAAGTTTATATCCCACGTCGCCGCTTATTTTTATCGACTTAATACATTTAAACAAAAGCACGCATTATGAAACTCCTTGTCTCGGAATCTTCTCCACTTTCCTTTGGCCTCAACTCTCTTCAGCTCAAATACTTTTGTTCACTCAACTCAAGAAATCAATTTTCACACCAACGTATTAAATAATAAATTTGTGCATTTTAATATTAGACAAAGGTTTTTGATTGAATTTTTGCTTAACGTCAGCATGCATTTCTCATGTATACGAGTTTTTAGCTATTTAATTCTGCGCAACTAAAATTTTAATTTTTCAGTGTACTGAATTCTCTCTTTGTCGGGATTGTACACTGTCATGTCACATTTACTTTGACATGTAACATGAAGAATATATTTTAACAGCTTCTTGAAAATAAATTTAATTTATGTTCAATTTTAATTATATTACTTATAAGCCAGTTGTCATTCTATTTGATTAGTTTTGTTCTTATTTGTTTGTATTTAGCGTTAAAGCTACTGTAACTACGGATTACTTCCATAAAACATCAAAATGGCTACCTGAACTTCCTGCTAACCTCCCAAGCTAAAAAAATGCACAAGGGAGAAAAACAAAGAAAAATAAAGAAACGATAATCCAGGTAAACTAAACAAAAACACGTAATTCCTGAATGAAAGTAAGAAAATTTCAGAAACTTGAGTACACGTAAACAAAAGAGAACCCAAACAATGTGCAAATCAACTGAAGGAATAACATCTCAGATAACACGACGATGGATAATAAAACATCTAAAATACAAAACACTGAAACATGAGTCAATCATGGGAAATTCTGGATAAAAACATACAATAGGAGTAACGATATTTCAAGAAAACAATGTACAAATAAATTAACAATAAAATTCCAACAATAATTTTAAAATGAGCAAAGTAATAACTTTTCCAGATAAAGATGAACAGCAAAACATTTAAATCTTATTGTAGCACCGTGCATTTTTGTATAATCACTTCAATTTATCAACCAACGAAGCACATATAATTTCACATAAAATACTTTTAAAACACTCCGACATGTTTCGATCTTGTCAGATCATCATCAGGGAGCTTAGGTCCTTGCTAAAGTTATATTATAGTATTCACAATTCAATTGGTATTTGCAAACGAGGTGTTGTGGCAGAATAACTGTAAATAATTATACGATTAAGTATATTGTCAAAACAACTATATGAGTAAGTGCATAATAATAGTTTTTGATATATACAAATAGTTAGGCTAAATGGACTGTGCGGCATTTTACTTACCATGTTGTGTAGGAATGTGTTGTGGAGCAGTGGCTAGGTGTGCGTCTTATGCTGAGTAATGCGTGGAAGGATATTTGTTGTATTCGCGATTTCATAGAGGGGGTTGGTGTCGCCAGTTTGTTGTTCTGTGATCAGTATTTTGTGTTGGTGAAATATCTGCATGTATAGGGTCTCCCATCAGCTCATACGTGTACTTTTACGACATGACTTTAATAGTTGTAGCGTGTTTTCTGTTGTCCCGTATTCGTGTCTATTTTGTAGGATATGCATGGCATAGGCGGATTGCGGATTATTAGTTCTTATGTACATTATATGTTCTTTGTGTCTTATGTCTATGGATCTACCGGACTGTCCGACGTATGCTTTGTTACATGTATTACATTTCAGTTTATATATTCCGCTTGGGTTCTTATTATTCTGTTTTTCGGATAATTGTTGTTGTAAAGTGTTGGTTGCTCTGAATGCTATATTCAAACCAGTATGTTTGAACAGGTTCGTGATACGTCTTATCAATGGGCTTTAGTAGTTAAAGGTTACACATTTTCTTTTGTTAGATGGAATTGTGGGGGTTGTTGTTGGTGTTTTCTGCTTATTAGTTTTGTTCTGAGATCATTTATGATGCCTATTGGTTATCCATTGTTTTTAGCCATGGTAATTATTGTTTTCCATTCTTACTGTTTTGATTCTTCCGTAATGGGAAGGGTCAAAATTCTGTGTATGTAGTATTTGAATGCTGCTATTTTATGTTCGTATGGGTGATTCGAGGAAAATTGGATAGTGGTATCAGTACCTGTAGGTTTTCTGTGAATACTTATGTCAATATTATTGTTGTTTCTGTATATAGTGTGTTTTAAAAGTGTTTTATGTGAAATTATATGTGCATTCGTTGGTTGATAAAATTGAAGTGAGCAAAACATTCAGTTATTACAACTCTGATCGCAGGGATAATATTGGAAAAGTAAGGCAGTTATACCGTAAGTATAATTTGGGAATGTTTGAAGTAGTCATTAGTTAGCGACATTTCTGTATTGCAATACTCTGCTGGGTTGTGGAGAAGTTTAGATTTTTGCGTACATTTCGAGCTTCTACGTGCTCCTTATAGAGTAAACATTTCCTTACTCACAACATTCTGTATTTTCGTGTAATACACTAAGCCAGCAAAAACAAACAATTTTTATGACTTCAGAGTTTAATTACCACATTCATCACAGCTGACTGGCGTGAGACATGAGGTTAAGTACATTGAATCCCCCACGGACTTGCGGTACCGGAAGTGTCCTCTATCCCTCTCGCCCGCTGCTTTGTGCAGTTCCTCATTAGAAAGAGCAGTTTTCATGTTCGTCGTTGAGTGCAAATTGTCATGAGAAACCGATATGACATCGTCATTTTGATTCCGTCTTGTAAACATCTCCGGTCTAACTTCCGCGCTTGTCTTGAGAACGTTACAGAAAATAGGCTTTGTGATATTATAAGGTAGTTTACTTACACAGCAACTGGAAGAAATAATGCATTAATGATGTTTAAGGTAATTACGTGATATGCACTATGGTTTGTTCCGCTGATTGCTTTAACTGTTTAAAGAAAGTACGATTTCGTGTTACTTCAGGATATTGAGTCACATTTATAACAAAAGTGGGACGCGCAAGGAAAAGTCATACTCTCTTTTTTTTTTAACAGCGCAGACTGTTCTCAGGAACTAAGCAGTTTGCTGTAGAACTTGCAGTATCTTAATCAACCACCCGACAGATATAACAACTCGCAAATGTTGTTAAAACTCGTGTTACGGAAACAGAAAAATTAATGTGTCTTTATCTTCATCTACACTAAGTTACGAAGCGGTTCGTGTCTTCTTATCCCCACGACTTGACTACAAGTTTGAAAGCCATGGACTGTGGCACTTGACTGTGCTTCCAGTTAAGCTCTCTGACAATCCTAAATTCACGTTTAGGTGAAACACGCAGCGGGCAGAGCATTTTCCGTTCACCGATGATGATTATGAAGATGTGAATGATGGAGAGAAGACTGACAGAGAGAAACTACACCCTAATACGTGATCCGAAATACAGTAACACCTAATCTTGTGACGCTTCATAAGCCTACTTTAATAGATGTGCGAAAAAGGAGAACCTGTGAGGATGAATCTGCTCTGGATCAGACCGGTGTCGATATCAATACACAACTATAAAGGCAAAAATCACATTTTTGCTTATGAAACTTCATCAAATTAATAATTGCATTTAACTAATAACTTCGTTCTGTTCTAACTCACTGCCGAACTATGCGAATAAATTGCGTTTCTCCTTCCTTCTTTCCTTCTTCCATTTCTAACCCTTTTCTTTATTCCTGTGCTATATTCGTTTTCATTATCTTTTATGCTTTATTCTCTCTGTCGTTTTGTTTTCTTCTTCTCCTTTCTTCGCTTTTTAAGTGCTTTTTATCGTTAAAATTTTAGGACTTCCCCCTGCTTTAGGTGCGTCGTCGGTTAACCATTTTCTAAGAAAGCTACCAATGTTTTCACACATTTAAATATCCCGATCTTTATTTTCACCGTGTATGAATACTTTAAATGTACGTAGAGAGAAATCTGAAACATTTCAAGATTTTCAGCGTCAGAATTCAATTGACGATTACAGTCGCCGCACAGACACAGGTTATCAGTTGTACCTGCGCTATTTCACAGCTCACTGAAATTTGACGTTCCATATTTCATTGTCTCCGAAGAGCCTAAAATTAATTAGGCCTAACTGCACGTCCCTTTTACGTGTCTTCCAAGTTACAGCTTTACAAAACGTGTAGTTACAGCAGCCATAGCACAGTCATAGTCTATCAGGCCACGAGACTATGACTGTGCTATGGCGGCATTTCAGTAGTGCTCATGTGTGTCGTATCTCCTGGCGTCTTAGAACAAGTCTTCGTGTAACCCTTCGTGCCTCGCAATCGCTTTGCTGACTCCATCTTTCTTGTTCTATATCTCTTTAATATGGCAATTTATCTCTTCTTTTATATACAGAGAATAAAAGACATGGGAGTAAAGAGAAATGGGAAGCAGTAGATCACATATAAGTCTCAGACGAGGAACACAAGCTATATCATCAGTATAAATGCTTTTCTTTTCATTTGTCTTGCCGGAATCCTCCTTTCGGGCTCGCTGTTTGTCGCAGCATCCACGTCTTCTTCTACAAAATGCGTAATAACTTTATGATACTTTTCTATATCCCTTCTATACTTTTATGGTCGTTGACCGATAAAAAATAAAAGAAACCTCCTCCCTCCTCCTAGCCGTATTTATCTCTCTCTGTCTCTCTTCTCGGCTGGTCCGAGAGCCGCATCAAAAGTCGTGACAAATGGCTTGGATTTAACCCCCGAAATGACCCTTGGTTTGATATAGATTCTTGAATTGGTAGCGCCCTTGGTTCACTCTACTGCCTCACTCTTAGCTCCATCTTGAGCTGGAAGGTCACCCTCCTAACCCACTATTTCCTCAACCCCCTGCCTGCTTTACCAGTAAACCTCCACCAAAGGGCAATCACTTTTTTTGCACACCCCGTCTCAGAGAATATAAAATTCTTTCACGACAACATATTGCACGTACCTTTTAGGTGATTAAACCCATACGTCAAAACATGGATGTGCTATCCGTACGTACGGTAATCTTTGAAAGTTTTACTATGGCGTTTGAATTGATGGGTGGTTTGGAGATGCAGCGGAAGGAGATGGGGTGATAGGACGAACGCCGTCTTGCGCCAGTGTGAGCATAGTATGCCCTTACGCACGGGCAGTCCAGTTTTAGTATTCAGTACGCGACAGTGTATCAGTCATCTTTTCTAACGCTGCGGAGTTTATTGCTTGCTCTTAACAGACCCTCTCCAGTTCCTAAAACAGCAGTGAGAGTCTTCATCAATCAATCCAAATATCCATCCATCTCCATTTTCGATATGAACACTGTGCGATAGGAACTTACATAATCGACGGTCGTCAGTATGAGAAGGTGCTTAATTTGAAGGAAGAACTGTGACCCTACACTTCATTCGTGTGATCCCCGATAGCTGAGCCATCTACAGTGCTGGCCGAGAGGTTTTCATTCTTGCGTATCATGTTGGAGGTCTCTTGTCAGTCCTCCAGGCAAATTATGGATAACTAATTAATGTAAACACTACCTTCCCTTCCCTGCTCAATATATTGCACAGGAACGCCACTACTTGGAGTTGTTTAGACGCCGTACTTTATAACGTTTCGTTAGATCTATGCAACAAGCATAATATAAACTGTAACGCTGCTCTTATTCATATTAATAAATACTATATTCTTCAAAGCTCTTCGAACACTACGTATTCTGTACTTGTAACATTCTGTACTTGTAACATTCTGTACTTGTAACATTCTGTATTTGTAGCATTCTGTATTTGTAACATTCTGTACTTTTAACATTCTGTACTTTTAACATTCTGTACTTGTAACATTCTGTACTTGTAACATTCTGTATTTGTTGCATTCTGTACTTGTAACATTCTGTACTTGTAACATTCTGTACTTGTAACATTCTGTATTTATAGCATTCTGTACTTGTAACATTCTGTACTTGTAACATTCATTCCAGTACAACAGGGACACTACATCACAATACGCTTGTAACGATTTAGTCCCAATTACAGTAGACAGGGCCTGAAAGATCAACCTGGTGTCCTAAACACGGGCTACTAGCTGACCCAACGAATAATAATAATAAACCATCAAAATATATTTTATAACCATAAATTCTTTTCAAATTTGGTAACACTTTATACATATCCAACACATAAACAATTTAAGGTTTTCGTGTTTCTGTTCTTCTTCTCGTATTTTCCTGGCTGACACAGTCCGACTTGAACCCCGGGTAATCTAACGGTTTAAGAGTTCTATAAGACCCAGTCAAACAAAAGATGAAACCCTTCTAATGAATACAATCTTAGTGGCTTATTTAACGATCCTGTGTTTAACTCAGACTACTAGGCGGATAAAACAGTTCATCGCAATAGATCTAATTACCCACAAATATTCTAATGTAACACCGTTACTTTGCATGAAACGTGTGAACGGACGGATTACTGAAGTTGTAAATATATAACGATCGCAATGCCAAATAGTTTCAGATTCTGTATGATACGAATAAACAAATACAATAAAATTAATCCCGTAATTGTGTGCGTACTATTTAAAACTTATAAGCAAAAAGCTTTAAAGAATTAAATGAAATTACAATGAAATATTATAGGATATTTCCTCTCAAATAAACTTCGGCTATACACTGTAACCTAATACAAATTCACTCTAAATGTCCATATATAACCCTCGATTAAACTGGCAGCGATTCCACTTTCAAGATGTCACACTGCAACAAATTTTTAACTTGCGTATGTTATAACAATTTTAACATAACATAACATAACATTGCTATTTTAGTAACATATTGGCATTATATATTTTACCGTTTATGATTGACATGCTGTATAATAATGCTCTGTATGTCTTTAAATATTGATACTCCCTGAAGATGGCTATGAACAGTGGCCGAAGCACGTAGGAGCACTTATACATTCGGAAATTAGTGCAATCTGTTGGTAACGAACCTGTACACACGAAACGAAGCTCAGTTGCAAGACAAAGGAGTTTTAAATGTTGACACCGCACGACCCCAGATATGCCGTGAAATATAAGCTACAAGATTTAGTGCAAGTCTGACACGAATGACGGAATTGCCCAGCCTATAATTTATCCGTCATGCGCTACAGGGTCAGCAGAGAGAGAGAGAGAGAGAGAGAGAGACGGAAAGCTCCTTATCATATTCTACACGCACTTCGCCTCTGCCAAGAATGCAGACGGATTCTAACTGCAGTTTGAGTTCCCACAAGTCCCAAATTACCTGTCAGCGTTACGACTTCATGTAGTGACGGCTTAAATATATTCATAGTCGAACTTAATATCTGTTATAATAAACGGAAGGGTATCAATGGAAAGCACTGTTTTCATCTAATAAGGTGAATACATATAATCAATTTAATCTGTGTAGCCGTCTCAGATTTCATCTAAATTATACAGAGACCCACAATGTACAGCTGACAGTAACACTGCCTGTGTGCACTACGAAGCCTAACGGCCGAAAAATCTTTAAAGACACAGTCGGTTTTTTTTTTGTGAGAATCAAACAAAATATTGTGTGCCAAAATGCAGACGTTACGAACACCACAGCACGTGGCACATATATTAACTACTGGCCTACTGATGGTTAATATCATAACTAGTGCCAAAAGACCACACTTGGTGTTTTACATACTGTAATTTGACAAATAATTTAATATATTTTTTTAACACTCTTCCATCTGATTTATATTTCATCTGAACGTAATTTCTTATCAGTTCTATTTATGGTGAAGTTTTCCTATTTTATAAGCAACACAGTCACGTGGTATAATTTTGGGTTATCTCTGTTCGGTGAACTTTCATAAAGATTTTATACACAACGCGCAACGGCAGACCAACAAAAAGTTTGCATTTAAATATGACTGCAACATTGAAAAAGATCCAGTCGCAATGACTTACGGAGTTGTGGAAACTGTGCAAGGTGTTAGGTTATCATGTTGGCTCTAAAAGTAAATTTTCAAACCTTTTCAATGAAAGTCGTCGATGAAAACTAATCTTGCGGGAAAACCGCAACTACACAATAATCCATTCCGTTTATAATAAGATAAATTATTTATACCTAAAGACATATTCTGAAACTCGTAGAAATTGCATCTGCTCTCCAAACGTAACGAAAGTCAAAGTGCGATTACTTGGGTATCTGAATCACCACATCATCTGCTTCCCTTTACTAATTTGCGGCTTCTCTTGTGCCCTGAACTCTCATGCAGATAAGTCAGTTTACTTAGCCATAAGGAGTTAAAAAGCTCTGGTAAGCCAAGCAGATTGGTCAAAGTAAAACCAGAAACTCTAACATCGCATATTTAACTAGAAATCAGCTGAAAGCAGTGGTCATAGAAATTAAGTTAAAACGTTGTTTATACGAGTAGAAGTACTGAAGTCAATATTTAACATATTTATTCATATTTATCCTAGAGTTACTGAGAAAAATCATAGCCACCGTGCGATCATTGGAAATAATAAAGTGTTCCACATAATGGACAATTTAATAACATTGAATCAAAATATCTTTGGATGCAGAATTAAAGCAGGCATTCTTGCCTTCGCATTCTTTTGTAGTTCCTCGCTCTACTAAAGAATTCAAATAATCTCAGAACTTTGAAGTTCATCATCTGATTCATATATTCAATAACATGCAGTGTCCTAGATAAAGTAGACATCAGCACAAATTTTGCAGAGGTTATTTAATTACACACACCAACACATGTATATATATATATATATATATATATATAATTTAAGAAGTCTAAAATGTATATTAAAACATTTAAAAAGCTCCTACATGTTTCGATCACACGATCATCCTCAGGGAGCATATATTGTTCCTTGCAGAAGTTACAATTTAAAACATTCAGTGAATTACTTCGTTATGTTAATTTGATTCTGTGGCAGCATGTCGTGTATTTGTGTGTGAGTCGTACGCTGTTTAGAATGAGCCTGGTTATGGTTGTGCGTCGTATACTGTGAGAGTCTCACGCTGCACAGTATACGACGCACAACCATAACCAGGCTCATTCTAAACAGCGTACGACTCATACACAACAACATAACATGCTGCCACAGCACCAAGTTAACATAACCAAGTAATTCACTGAGTGTTTCTAAACTATAACTTTAGCAAGGAACAATATATGCTCCCTGAGGATGATCGTGTGATCGAAACATGTAGGAGCGTTTTAAGTGTTTTAATGCACATTTTAGACTTCTTAAATTATATATATATATATATATATATATATATATATATATATGTGTGTGTGTGTGTGTGTGTGTGTGTGTGTGTGTGT
>Ga0123352_10008011_pt1 | contig 16403 bp, 22 predicted proteins | sample TergutLab28metaG_FD_89700 | JGI IMG/M metagenome (GOLD analysis project Ga0123352, IMG submission 89700) | Labiotermes labralis P1 segment gut microbial communities from Petit-Saut dam, French Guiana - Lab288 P1 | ecosystem: Host-associated > Arthropoda: Insects > Digestive system > Gut ... | reverse complement strand
GACCCGTTGCGCTGACCACGTGACACCCCTCTATCCGCAAAAGTTGGCACTAACTTCGCCGACCGGCGGCGGCTGCTCTGTCGGTATAGTTCGTGTGCGGACTAAGGCCACGGAGTTTAGTTTTAGAGTTTAGTTTGTTTCAACACATCGTTGATTTTGTTCCACGGAGATATGGGTTTATTTTAAAATTGTTGTATTCATCCAGATTTTGCACTGCAATTTTAATTTTCCATATGCAGCATAGCTGATGTGGCAATCACCTGCTGATCCGTTTACTTCACCTGCACTCATAGCCATGTCCAAATTGAATTAATTGTGACTGAAATTTAGATTGTGAGATTCAACCTAGCAAAAGACCAGTAAAGATTAGTGTTACAAAATGGTATTGTACAGAAAGTGTAGTAATTTTAATGCATTTATGATTGGTTTGGTTAATGTACCATTACAGCAACTAATGGAGAGACGTATACGACCTTGGATCAACAAAAAAATCATAGAATACATTGGTGAACCAGAGCCTACCTTAGTGGACTTCATCTGTTCAAAAGTGCTTGCAGGAAGTGCACCACAGGGCATACTGGACGATGTCCAGATGGTGAGTTGTGACTTGGGGGGGGAATAGAACCATTCATTGAAAAGATTGAATTGTTTAAAGATTAGCATGAATGGAAGCATGAAAATGCCCTTGTTTTAAGAGGCTGGCCTGTTTTCATCTGCAGCCACATTTTGTGAGTTCCTTAGACTCACAACCACATGAATTAAAAGATGTGAGATTTCAATGTTTTTGAAATTGTGTAATGCAATGCAAAATTAAGAATCACAAAAATAATGTTGTATGCTTTCTTCTGGGTAATTCCCCACCGTCTGAATCCTATATGCCAATGTTTCGGAACACTGTCTGTTCCATCTTCATAGGTGGGTAAGTGTGAAGAATGATGGGGTATTTATACGGGAAAAGGCTCACCCCGACATGTGCCATATCCCCTTCGCATACACACCCGTGGCCTCCATGTGGGTTGTTGCTCTCCACAGCCTGTTTCTCTACTCAGACCTGCCCCTACCCTGTCGCCCTCCTTCCAATTGGCTCAGGCTATCTTTGAGGCAAACCTTTTCCCGTATAAATACCCCAACATTCTCAACATCGATCATTCTTCATACCTACCGGCCTATGAAGATGGAACATTGTTCCAAAACGTTGGCATATAAAATTCAGATGCCAGGGAATTACCCAGAAGAAAGCATACAACATTCAGAACACAGCAAATTTTGAAATCAAGAAAAAATAATGCTGTTTGGCAGCGCTGTAACGTTAGAAGATTGAAACCTTCAATAGGAGACCCAATTTAATGGAAACATTGTGACTCATAGTCAAGTCTTGTCAGATGTGACAGGAACTTATCATGAAATGTCACATCCCAGAAGACCATGAGAACTTACACCATTGTGCATGTTTTACTTCTGTGAGTAAGGTGATCCTCAGAATGGCTTTGTACTTGTGGTATGGCTGCTTGGACAAAATGACATGTCATATCTTGGAGAGAGTATTAGATGACAGTGTTCAGAGTGACTTTGGGTACATAGTATGGCTGTGTGGACAAAGTGACAGCATCATGGAGACTGTTAAATTATGTATTTAAGATAAACCGGGTACATGGTATGGCTCTTGGGATGAGGTGAGAGGCCACATCTTGCAGACAATGGTAGATGCCTATGTTAAGATTAACTACTAAGGTCCTGTGATATTGCAAAACATCTTCACTTTCTAGCATGAGCTTTTGTTGATATTAGAGCTGGATCCAAACAGAATTATGATAGAATGATGTTATGTGATGTATAAAGTTATGACTGTTGCATGTTCCTTTGTAAACAAGTGTGTCTGCGCAAGGGTGCCAGACTGTCAGAATCCATTGCTATACTACATTCTGTTAGGTATGTGTATTCCTAGTAGCTGTATGATTGTGATGGCATGAATAGCACTTTGTATTGCCCTTGGGTATGAAAGATGTGTTTCTTTATATTTTTGCTCTCTTATTATCCCAGTTTGCTGTTGGAACAATTTATAATGTGGCATTTTATGTTGTAGGTTCTGGATGAGGAGGCTGAGGTGTTCGTGGTGAAGATGTGGAGGTTACTTATCTACGAAATAGAAGCAAAGAAGCTAGGTTTAGTGAAGTGAAAATAGATGGCTGTTATTTCCCAAACTTGTGATAAGTCAGGTTCAGCCACTCATACATTTGGTACTTAAGGTGCAATAACTCTTGAACATACAATGTGCATCATTATAAATTAGTAGTATGGCCTCTGTAGATCATAGAGGTGTTGTTTCAGTGTCTTCTGTGAAATGCCTGTGCAAGCGTGTTTGTTTGGAATGTAGTGTACCATGTGGCTCTGAGACTGTGAACTTTACTTCATTCACCCATATCGGGTATTTTAGTCTCCTCTTGCCATACCATGTCAGGGACACACTACATATGAATGACAAATGGTTGCCATATACAGTGAAATCCCCATTTCAGGTTTTTCTTGGGAATTGGTGGATTTTAACACTAAATGGGTAAATTTTGACACTGATATTGTCTTTATGGAGTCAATGAAATTCAGCATTAAATGGGGGGGAAAGACATATATCACAGAACATTCGGTTGATGTTCTGCTGTGTAAGTATATGGGGATTTTATTTTTATAAATATCTCTGTGTTTCAACAGTGTGCTTTCAGTGAAGACGAACAAGAATTTATTATTATTTTTATTAATTATGCCTGTTTTGGTAGGGGCATGTTGTACTGAGGACCTGACTCTTGTACTGTTCAAGTACTGTAGTTTGTGTGTAACCTTACAAAATGGCTGTTGCTTGTACTTCTTTCAGTTATTTGCAGCATGGTGTTGCTGGCTGGGTTACAGTAAGTTCATAAATCGTGTACAGCAACAGATTCCTGTGCTTTGTGAAACTTTTTCTCTGTCTTTAACATTTGTATGGGCACGTGAAAAAAATATTTCATTTGTGTAGTTATTTACCAAGAGTCTTTTTATGTTTTACAGCCTTCACCGATAAAAATAGTATGTGCATGTAGGCATCCAGAAAGAAAACTTTTGAAAAACAAGCGTGGCACAATGAAGGTAATGAGGACCAGCCATTTTGATAGTGTTTAATAGTTCAAGCCTGTTCCTACCAGATATATTGATTGTATCCCAGTTGTATAGTGTTATCAGTTGGTACTTCATTAAGGATTCTGAGATAGTAATTTATTGAACTGCTTCTACTTTCAGTGTAATATGTAGGGCATCCAGAAAGTAAGAACTGGTTTGGTATAAAAACATGTAAAGAATTGTTTAAAAAATACCTTTATTTTAACATGTTTGTATCTACATTAAAATACTTCTCCACATAATCGCCATGTAAATTAAGGTACTTCTGTAGTAGTGTGAATACCTGTTGTATGCCTTTGTTAGAAGGGTCACCGCCAGGACTTTTAGCCAGTCTGCACATCTTTTGTCTCTCGATTGCTCCTCAGATTCTGGTTGGCCAAAAATTTCTTCAGATGGAGAAACAAGTGATAATCACTTGTTGCAAGATCAGGACTGTATGGAGGATGCTTGAAAATTTCCCAGTTGAACTATTCAATAATGTGCGTTGTCATCTTGATTGACTACAGTGAATGGGGGAAAAAATTATGACGGTGGACTGCACAATGAATGTGTACCCCTGGACATGTCGAAGACTGACCTTCAAATGAAGTGCGTGCTTGTGTGATGGTTTGTACTTTCTGGACGCACCTCGAACTAGTCCTTAGGGTCCAAAAATGTGTTTGAAAATACTAGTTGATATAGTTCGTGCGGGTCAGTGTGATAAGTCACCTAACTCACTACATGGAATAGGGTCTCTCTCAGAAGTTGCTCAGGTGGTCATACTCCATACATTTTATGGAACCTGAAGATTCATACCATTTGCCCATGTACAGGGCCACACAATCCAATCCACATCCTTCTGCTCACATTCCTTTAAGATGTTTTTAATATCATCCTCCCATGTGTACCTGGATATTAAATTTTTCCAAAAAATACTGTATGTATTGCTATTAATCATCATGCATGCTACATGCTCAGTCTCTTTTACCCTCCATGATTTCATCACCATGATACTCATTATGTAGTGCTTTGCATATTTCTGTTACTACCTCATGGAGCCAAATATTCTCAGTCCATGTTTGTTTTGTGTGAACAACCAAATTTCATACCTATAAAAAAACTGCAGGTAAAGTTATAGTTTTGAGATCTGCGCTATTCTGGGCTATTATGCAATGTGTGATGGTAATTCCTTACTGACATTTTGGGACAATCTAGCAGTCCAGTATGACTGATGGGTTGTCTACTACAAGCTGCGTAATAGCCCTGAAAAGTGCAGTTCTCATCTACTACATGCTGGAAGTCTGAAATTTCGCACGTTATAGCTTTGTTTGTTCTAAATTTTACATGTTTAGAATGCACCATGGAAGACAAAAGGTTCTGAACGTAATGGTAGCAAGAATTTCCTGGATTTAATCTTCTCTTAATTTCTTTGTAAAAGCCATTTTGTTTTGTCAGTAAAGCAGCATAATTAGAAGTGTAAAATATTTTGGCATCTGATTCCACATTGATCAAGAATACTTGCAGGTGTTTTGGAGGCACTTGCTGCCTGTGAAATGTTCATACCCAACCCCTCCCTCTTTTTTCCCCCTCTCCCTCCTCCCAATTGACATGGCATTAGATCTCAGAAGACATACATCTTGATCAGTACCGAAGTACCAAAACTCAGTCTTGAATAAACAGTAACTGAGTTATTCTCATTGTTACACCGTGCATGTTGTCAAGTTAATTAGTACACCAACTAATGCACTTATATAGATAAGTAATATGTTTTCTTTTGGGTAATTCCCCGGCGTCTGAGTGTGAATGTGGCAAGGTGTATATCGGTCAGAGCAGACGGTCCATCCAGCTCCGCATTAAAAAACACGAAAGACACGTGAGACTGGTTCAACCCGACAAATCAACGGTTGCGGAAAATAGTTTCAATCATGACCACATCATCAGATTTAAAAAACTCAGATGCCGGGGAATTACCCAAAAGAAAACATATTTCGTATAGAACATGGCAAAAGCTGAAAATCAAGAACACTTATATAAAATTTACACATTAAAACACTAAAACTGCTCCGACATGTTTCGGTCCCAAGACCGTCATCAGGGAGCTATATTTTCCTTGCTAAAGTCACATTAAAAATAGTCACTGATTAACTTTGCTGTACTAATAGGGTGTTGTGTAAGGTTATGTTGCAAAGAGTGCCCTGCTATGGAAGTCACATTCGCTGCGTGATACTAGTATCATGCAGCAAATGTGACTTTAGCAAGGAAAATACAGCTCCCTGATGATGGTCTTGGGACCGAAACATGTTGGAGCAGTTGTAGTGTTTTAATGTGTAAATTTTATATAAGTGCATTAGTTGGTGTATTAATTGAGTAACTGAGTTCTTTACATTTGGTAATATACCAAAGAATTTTTCATAATCCATATAAGGTCCTCACTATCCATCACCTGGTTCCTTAAAAGTGCAGTAGATCAGAAGTTACATCAGGGGCAGTTGGTGCGTATGACAATTCTTCACATGTATGTCATAAATTTGAGCACCATACTAACATTTTGGGTAAATAAACACTAATGAAGATCAGTTTTATTTATTTGTATTTTGTGTTATGGGAAGAATTTGGGGTAAGGGTGTTCTAAGACCCTGATGAAGATGGCTGTAGGAGACTTTGTAAGGTGTGTGTCCTGTGCTTGTGGCCAGTGGTACTAAGGCTGTGCTCCACAATAAGAAAACAGATTTGCATTTCAAAGCACAAGAGAATTATGTTGATGAAAAATGTGTAAGTACACTGTTGAGTGCAGGAAGGAGTCAAAGCCAATATTTCAAAATCCATCATGTGCACTGGCAAGTTCCATATTGTGCAGTGTTTGTACAACTTGGAAAAACATTTCTGCATTCTTTTGTCATGCCGTGGCCAGCTGAGGGTTTGTAATGAAGCTTTGCAGGCCCACCTTTAGAAGCCCTGTAAACCAGGACTCGCCAAATTCAGGCCACATGGGGGCTGCATAATTAAAGGACTTGGCAGAGGCTGCGCTTATATATGCACATATCAAAAAGAAAGATTGGTTTACTGTGCACTGCCCTAATAGTGATGAGTTAAAAGGGTTCCTAAACATTTTCTTTGCTAATAAAGTTGCCGTATGTGCTGTAGACATACCATGTTAAATTCTACTTAAACTATTTGGGTGCCTTGAGTAGCCCTGATGCGAACGACGGTAAGGGCTTTGCCTCGGAAATTCCTGCCAGGTCCATGTCCACTGTTCGCTGACAAAGGTCACATCTTGGTTAACGTTTTTGGCGAACAAGAAAATACTTTTAACCTATTTTCTGTTCAGTGTCGGCGGTTTTTTGGGGGCAGTGGAGGGGAGAGGGAATTGGTGCTCTATGTGGTTGCACTGACACGAACAATATTCGATTCGCGTTACGAATTGCGTATTGCTGACATTACTTGGACTGGCCGTAGAATAGATCACACAGGGCACAGTTTTAACCAATCTTAAAATTTGTGTATACGTTGCATTACATTCATATTATCTTCCTCTGACCAACCTCTTACGCACCTGTTGTAAATATCACATTACAATACTTCACGCGTTTAGGGACAAGAACTGGGTGCGTTCACTTCACCTAACGTGTTGGTCTTATACGTTCTTTATCCGTGATGCACTCTTTCCCAACTCGATAGCACAGATTACAAATGACTACTTGCATAGAACATATAATTGTGATAACACACCAACAGCAATTGGTAACCAGTTGTATTCTGTGTCGCGTCATGCTCATATCCGTGGTAAGAAAAATTGTTTGTTACATCTGTGGTACCAACAGCTGATGCAACGAAGTATTTAGTTGTTTAAATTGTAACATTGCTGACATTTGTAGTGAAGTGGTTTGAATGCGTCGTTTTGACCGGTAAAGGGTCTGAGCGTCCCAGCTGTCTGTAATTAGTATCACATAAATGTGATTGTTTTGTACAAATAAACATTTAAAATTTCTTCGCATATGAAACTTCCAACTTTCTTCAAAAACGTTCTGCTAGGAATTCCTATCGGAATCACTGTTTTAGATACTGTAGGATATGTAGCAAGAGTGGAAGGCATTTCAATGCAACCCGCTCTTAATCCTGATGCACCGGTTACAGATTACGTGCTTTTGAATAGATGGTCTGTTAGAAAGAGTGAAATATCGCGAGGAGAAGTTGTATCTTTGGTCTCTCCCAAGGATCCTAGTCAGAAAATCATCAAAAGAGTTGTTGGGATAGAAGGTGATGTGATAACAACAATAGGATATAAACAACCTCTTATTCGGGTACCAGAAGGACACTGTTGGGTTGAAGGTGATCATACAGGACATTCTATGGATTCAAACTCTTTTGGACCAGTGTCTTTGGGTCTTGTCACTGCAAAGGCAACGTACATTGTCTGGCCCCCACATCGCTGGCAGACTCTAAAACCTGAAATTCCAAGTGGGAGAAAGCCAGTAAATATTTCGTGATTGTGAATATTTGGTTGACCTACAGTAGAAACATGCATGCAGTGTGCTTTGTGAGAAGATTTGAATTTGATCTGAATGGAACAGTATTCCCAAATGCCATGTCCCTGGACGATGTGGATAATGATGGCAATAATGAACTTGTTGTTGGCAACATGAGTGGTGAATTGGTCATCTTTAAAAGTGACCAGATGTGGCAGAAGGTTACAGGACTGGGCATGATCACTGCCTTGGGTATTGGTGACATTTTTAATATTGGCAGTAATGCTCTGGTAGTTGTAGGTGGTGATGGGTGGTGTCACATCCTGTTCAAAGCAAAACAAGATGATGCAGTTGAGCAGAAGAAAGGGAAGTTAGAGTCTGTTCACATTCAGCGAATTCCAGCCAATACCAAAGTAAGTTCAAACAACGATGTGGGGTGTTAGTTTTTAAATTAAGTTGCAGTGTCTGTCCCCTGATGTGTTTGCTTCTGTGATGTCATAAGTTCTGTTTTAGTCATAGCACATAGGACCCCACAGATGGTGACAGCGGGTTCTTCTGTTATGTTCATACGGTACCACACTACATGATGTAGCATATCAGTGGCAAGCAGTCTTCACAGGCACCACTGTGAAAATATGCAGATCTAACAGAGCAGCCTTTATTTAAATTCAGTTTTATGTGGGACATAAAATACAGTGATAGCCATAGCTAATATTTAGTTGGCTTTTTGTTTGATGGTGATGGATAATAAAACTTTGGAGGTGAGTTTGGAAAATTGGGTATGAAAATAGGTCTTATAAATGTCTACATATCTGCTTGAACATACCATAGTTCCTATCTATCATAGAAGTTGAGTCCACCTTTACTGAAACCCTACAGAAAATATGGAAAACTACTTTACAGGTTGTCCTGTTGGGAGACATAGATGGTGATGGATGTACAGAGATGGTAATGGGACTTACTGATCGTGTTGTGCGATCATATCGTTGGGTGTCTGATTCAAATCAACCTGGTTCAGGAAAACTTGTGGGTCTGCACAAATGGGAATGTGCCAACCAGATTGGAACTGTGACATTGAACCATTTGCCTGATGGTACACCATGTCTGTTAATAGCACAGCCTGGTGGAACCTTGATGAAAATTCGCTGCAATACAACTGTAGAAGCAAGTTTAGAAAACAGGTAACTATTTCTTGATGTGACTTCCACATATTCTATTGTCTCTTGTGACTTTATAACCATGTTCTAAATGATCTTACCTCTGTACTTTTTTAATTTGTATAAAAGTCCAAATTTGGAGTTCTTTATTATAATTATACCAACATCAAGGTCATCAAATTTTCAACAGGGAATTATAAAAACAAACGGCAGAGGAATATATGGCACCCATGTTCGTTATTTGTGATGATGATGACGAGGACAATGACGACAGAGCCAGCAAGTTCCTCTTAAAGAACTGAAGAGTAAGAACCAACTAGATGCTACTTTTTGTTTTATTATGCTTATGATAGGCTCAACATGGTTCAGGCATTACTATGCCCATTATCAGGAGCTCACTACTATAGTGCTGATTACCACATGGGTCGTCCGGTTCTTGGGTTGCTGTTGATTGGAAGTTAGGTGCATAGCGTGCAACCTGGACACTTATCCAGCCTGCCTGCACCTAACTTCCAACCAACAGCAACCCAAGAACTGGACAGCCCATGTGGTAATCAGCACTATAGTCGTGAGCTCCTGATGATGGGCATAGTAATGCCCGAAACATGTTGAGTCTATCATAATTATAATAAAACAATAAGTAGCATCCAGTTGGTTCTAACTCTTCAGTTATCACAATGATGCATGGTCCAATACACATCAAATTTCCTCTGCAGTGTCATATCCCAGAAGCTGCTTGTCATCTTAGTCAGTGCTGCGAGAATCTAGATGTCATTATGAATGTTGTTTGCTAGTGGGAAAAGCTGCTGCTTATTTCAGTCGCTCAGGGAAGCTCTGAATGGTGATAATGCCTGCTTAATTTGGAACATCTGTTGTTATTGTTGAGTAGCAATGAGTTGTGATTTTTATGTTGCTTTATAGTGAGGTGTTGGCAGCCACATCTGTGGAGTACCATGCACTGGCCTCTTCCAAGATGCGCAACCCAAATGTGTCAACAGAGATCCAGGGTGGTATCCGGACAAGAGGTACAGATTCTTGTGTGTCACTACGATATGCAGTAGCAACCCTGGATGGAATACTCATGTTAGTGGAAGATGAAAGTGTCATCTGGTATGTTATATAATAGCATTGATATATTTTTTGGACATGGCATAGGACAGGGTCAAGTGGTGGGCTGTTGTGTATGTGGTAATGGGTTTTTTTATTCCATAACTTGCAAGGAATTTTTTGGCTAACTGAGAAACTGTTAGCTTTTTTAGAAAGATCTGCTGCATGTACTTAGCTAATGTAAGTGGTTCATTGTTAGAGACTAAACATTCCCCTGTAAATTGATTTAGTGCACCAATATTTGCTCATTTATTTGACTGGAAAAAATAGCAGGATAATTAATATGACAAAATTTATAAGAACATAATGGATGATTGTTGAGTTGGTAGTTTTGAAATTTACCAGAAATAGTGAAATACTGTTCGACAGTAACCTTCACATTGTTCGCATCGCACAACGCAGCGCCCCACAACCGCTACCAACCACATCCAGCAGAACCAGCGCAGTACACCATATGCAGTAACACACAGTCCTTGTTTACCTGAAGATGGGCATAATGATGCCCAAAACATGTTGAGACAGAAGTTGATAATAAACATCTAACTGTTGCATCTTGTTGGTTTTTTCTCTCTCCCTTCACACTTTGCTCACGATGCACGACCACAGGAACCTAAAGCTTACCAGAAATAGTCTGTTAGGGCTTAGTATTGCTGTGTCTGTGTTGAATATCAGCCCAGGGATGAACTTCTATAGCTGGAATTGTACATGTTTTGTTTCAGACCCTCAAGAGAACTGTTTTTACTGGGATAATTATCTAATTACAGGGAGCAGAGTCCTACTTGAGAGGCTTAATACTTCCTGTGGTCTAGTAAAGAAACTTCCTGTGCAAACGAAATCCAAACCTTTATCATCATTCTTACAAGAGCCAGGTCCCTATACTGAGCCAAGTCAATACAGACCATGCTCTCCCAGCCTAATTCTTTAATGTCCATTCTAATATTGTAGTGTTATCTACACATAGGTCTTCAAAGTGTTATCCTTCCTTCAAGTCTCCCAACCAAAACCCTGTGTGTTTTGCCTTTCTCCTCCCTGCCTGCCATGTGCTGCACCCGTCTCATCATCCTTGATTTTATCGCCCCCATAATATTAAGTGAAGCATATAAATCATGAACATGTTAATGCAGTTTCATGTTGCTGCTCTGTCTAATGTACCAACCTCTAGTATCAAGTGGCCATTTGATATCATACAGTCACAATGAATTAAAGCAGTGCAGTAGTGGCTTCCAATAAGTCACGAAGTCTCTTTCATAAATACATAACATAGTAATTGGCATAAGATGTGTGTGAAGACTAAGAGATGTATAGATATGACTCTCATTTGTTCAGGTCAATTCAGGTTGACCATCAGCTGTTTGCACTCACAAAGCTGGACATAACAGGCGATGGTCGAGATGAAATTGTGGCATGTTCATGGGATGGACATACATACATATTGGACCAAGAGAAGTGTAGTGTGTGTTTCCATCTGGAGGAGTCTGTCATGAGCTTTTGTTCAGGATACTACACTCTCCAGCCTGGCCATCCACCTGTTCCTTGTCTTGTGTACACAACGTTCACTAATAAGGTAATAGACATGTTGGGATTCCTGAATGCTGCAGATTCAATACTACATGTGCCAGTCCATTTATGGAGTCAGTGAGGGGAGTACTAGGCCTTCTATAATCCAGTTTTAGCCATGTGTAGACACTCATTTTCTCTCTGGTGTAAATTATATGCCAGCACAGTAGTGTTGAACCTCATTGTCTAAACACTGTGCTTCACAGTTGAATAAAGGGAGACCAACTTGATGTCATGTGCTTTATTATTTCATTATTTACTGCTCAACATGTTTCGGATGACACCACCACAACGCAACACCAACGCACATCGAACCAGAACCATACAACCCATGCAGTAACTCAACAAATAAGTCGCAAGCTCCTGAGAGTGGATGTATTAACATCCGAAACATGTTGAGCAGTAAATAATGAAATAATAAAGCAAGTGACATCAAGTTGGTCTCTCTTTATTCAACTATGAATATGATGCACGGTCCAATAAACATAAGATTCACTGTGCTCCATATTTCAGGCCCTTTCGTGCATGCATTATTCCTTTACTTTGAAGCAGCCTGACACCTGTAGCATTAGGTGCAAAAGTTAGATGATTCGTATCATTTACTGGCTTCCGTATTTATCTGTATTCAGTACATTTCTTTCTAATATTGTAATTCATGAAAATGATGTGTTGCAGGTGAATACGAGGGTGACAAACAAGTGTATGGAAATATACCTGTCTTGTTTTCTAATGATGCATTGTTTCCGTTGTTATTACTGACTGTAAGTTTTTTGTTATTACAGATCTATGTATATTACAATGTGCAGCTGCCAAGCATGAGGGCAAAGCGTTTTATTCCAGAGCAGCTTGCTGAAGTCGAGAAGAATCCAAGGCAAGCACAACAGCTCATGGAATGGTGTCTGTATGGCCGGAGATAGCACCATTGTATGCCTCTACTCCAAAAATTCTTTTGGGGAACGAACTATTGTGTATGTTAACCTGGTTTCTGCTGCATTGGTATTATGATTCTAGTCTTCTGGAATGTTATCCTGTGTATCAGAGTTAACAGATCCTTATTTTTCAAAGAAATGTATTGCTTTCAGAATGACAGGGTCTGTTAACCTGCTGCACATTGTAAAATCTCAGAAGACCAGAATTCACGTACATGTAATTGCCACAAATTGGAACAGTTAATTAGGTAAGTAATTCTGTATTACATGAAGTGAAATTCTGGCACGGCATGGCAGTGTTCATTATCCTGAACTGTGCTATGATGGATATGTATATTGATGTGGGTATAAATATATAAATATGTTGTCTAAGCCAGTGGTATAGACAGGGAATAAAATTTGTGAAAAAATAAAATTTCTTTACTTTTACTTAACTGATTCCAGAACTCTCCTGTCATTGCACACACAGTCACAAGTGTAGTATATGACAAAGAGGAGTGGAGAAACTTAAAGAACATGCCATTTGAACACACTGTGGATGTTAACAGCAACATTATAAGACTCTATTGACTTTTGCAAACTTCTCTTAAAATCACAAATTATCTTTAAAATGCAACAAAAAATAATGCAGCTCTCCTTCTCCATATCATATCACTCCATCAGCGTTCCATATTCATGTATTCACATGAATATGTAACTTGAGGGTTGTTTGACTATGCATCTTTCTCATTAAATAAAGTGAAATGCCAACTTGATGCAACTAGGTAATTTTATTGATGTATTCTTAGCTCGACATGTTTCGGGCGCATACGGCCATCATCAGCAGCATTAGATGTTGAATTGCAGTATATGGTTTTCTGCACCGAGTTTTTGGATGGACGGTGGTGGTCTTGAGAGCCGCTGTGTAGGTTGTGTTTACGGTGTGGACGGCACCATCCGCACCATACACACGATTTTACTTCTTGAAGATTTTGTATTGTGGCTACACGGTTATATAGTTTTCTTTAGTGTAGACAGGTTGAAGGATTAGTATAATAGAATATCTGTAGAGTGAGTTTGAAATTTGTAATTTATGAGTTTCTTTTCGTTGTGAATAATCCTTGTAATTTATGTAATTGACTTGACTGTGATCCAGTTTTGTTGAAGAGATGTATGTAGATGGAGGGTTTTGTTTGTAGTATGTAGAAACAGTTGGTTTGGTGAGGATTCCAAAACGTTCAATTCCATTAGTTCTGAACTCAGTATTTGCCATATAGCTTCTGGAAGATATTTGTAGGAGACAAAGAAGTTTCCTTTTTATGTTATACTTGATAACTTGTGCCAAATGTCACTGGCATATAGTCTGCTAGTATCAGTAAGCTTTGAGTAGTTTTCATGGGAATTTATTGGGGATTTAACAGATGATAATCTTGGGCATCAGAAATGAAATCCATTGACAGACATCATATTGTCAGTGTTATGGTGTTGACTGAGGAACTGAGCCATTCCTGGCAGGGGCAAGAAATATTTCTTTTGTGAGTGTCCAAACCAGCTCTGGGGCGCACTCAGCCTCCTTTACGCTTGGTACCTGGGACTAAAGCAGCTGCAGCGTGATGCTGAGCGCACACCTCTAGAAATAATGGTGGAGCTCTACCTCACTTCTTCAGCATGTCTGCATAGTGTGCATGGAGACAAATGTACTGACCTGGTCTGGATAATGTAGGGACAAGAAAGTTTGTATTGTATTGGCCTTACAAGCCTTGATGTTCTTATTACGCTGTCATCCACCAAATTGACACATGTAACTACCGAATTCAACTTTCATCTCTGGCCAAAGTCCACATAGTGACATACGCGTCAATTAGGCTATAACAACTATGGAACAAGCTGGATGCTGCTGCCTCTGGTGGCAATATTTCAAACCATTCTTTGATGTAAGTGCCTCTTGTGATAAACTTCGAAACCACTTCTCTGTGATGCAGAGTGCAGCTGAAAGGGAGAGAGGTTGGGTGTTTCACGGCGCTTGGAAGTTCGGGGGTTAGGGGTAGGATTGATACAAACAATTAAGACAACAGAATTAACATGGACCCGGAAGCATTTCTTGACCTGGCCAACCAGGTGGTCAAGTTGAAAATGTTTCCTTATTTTGACATCGCTCATTCAGTCCTTTGCGCACTCCACGTTCGAGAAGATTTGGGACCAGGTAAGTAAGAAATGTCTTGATGGATTCATTCAGAGCATTGTTTGGTGCTGTATGGATAATTTTAATTAATGCGTTCATGTGGCCTTAAAATGTTTTTTTGTGTGGAAACTACTGAATGTGTAGTTGGATTGTGTTGAAATAGAATTTACCAAGTATTATGATAATTTCAACTTCACTTCCGTCTCGTCCCGTAACATTTTTCTTCTTGAAAGGGGCAGTGATATTCTTAGGTTTTTAAATGGTGCTAATTCTGGAGATGGATCAAAATAGGTCTGTCGCTTAGCACCACCACCTGACATGTAACACTAACGCTACTGTCATGCATGGTTGAGCCAAACGGATCAATCAAGTATGAAGCATTCCCGTTATTGATCCTTCGTGACTGCTTACTACAAAGAAAAAGTATCATATCTTTGTCGGTTTCGTTTTTATGTGTCATGCCGGCTTCATAAAATAATACTATTTTTTTTTTCGAAGACCGTCACACATTTTACAAGTTTTTATTGAGGTTTTTTTTGGGGGGCGCGTTACAACGTTTAATGTTCTATTTTCAGCTAATGTTGATATTTGTATATCTCCATGACTACCGAATCGTCAATCATGACAGTGTAATGGTTCTTTTTTCGTAACTCAAGGTTTCTAACCGAGGTCCAGAGGAGTACTGTCCTGCGGGTTTCGTGGGTTCCATCTGTCTTCCCTCCCCCAAAACAGACCTGACTTCTCCAGTTCATCTTCGATGCTGCAGTATCTATGCTGCTGAGAAATATTTCCTAGAAGGTGGAAAATAGTAGTTGTGGTCTCATTTGGTTCTCATAATTAGAAATGCCGTCTGGTGTGACACAGAAGGAAACGTGTGTGCATGTTGTAAACATTCCTACTGAAATGTCACTCGCAGAGATGACGGAAATTACGAATCGATCAAAGCTGTGTTTCCCTGTTTGAACTTGCACTGAACACAACAATGACGGGAAACGAGTTCCAGAAACTATCGACCCCTACTTGCCGTTGTCATACTTTCATTAAAAAGTATTGCCTGTTCGTTCGATACCCATCATCTTGCTTGGGAGACGACGCCACGTGACTCCCAGTGGTGGTGTGTCCCGTGCCTTGCCTTCTTTGGACTTTTTCATTATAAGTTTTTGCTATCATTGTGGCGATTCGACAGCATTGTTGCTTGCGCAAATCAGGGCCTCTCTTGCGTGGGCAAAATGCAACAGTGAGATTTAACATCGTCTCCTCAGTCAAAAATATATGAACTTTCGTTATTTTGCTACAAATAATAACTCGAAATGTCCAGACACAGCGACGAAAACTTTCGTGATTGTAAAGACAGTTCGTGTTTGCATTGTTACATAACATGTTTATATAATTACAAGTTGATGACAATATGAACACACAGAACAACAGTTGTGTAACCTCACTATGTACTTGGGGCATATTACCTGTTGCAAAGCTAAGAGTTGCTCTCCTGGTCAACACATTCTTGACACTTATAGGTGTTATCAAAGGTCATTCTCATGTCCGAATGAAGGTTGCCTACATCTTCTTGTCGCATTTCTTTAAGACCCATGTTAATATTACTCCACCACCCCCTAAGTCTTCCAAGTGGTCTTTTTTTCATCATATTTTCCCACCGAAAACAATATAAATTATCACATCTCTTCCATGCATGCTACATTCCCCGTCGATCTTACCTTCCCTGATTTTATCACCCTTATTATATTGGACGAAGAGCTTTTCATTATGCAGTTTTCTCCCATCTCCTGTTTCTTTTTCCTACTTAAAGCCAGACATTCTTCCTGGTATCCTGTTCTTGAACACTTACACCATGTTCTTACCAAGTGGCGTACCCATGAATTTTGTTCGGGGGGGGGGGGGG
>Ga0123352_10008010_pt1 | contig 16404 bp, 11 predicted proteins | sample TergutLab28metaG_FD_89700 | JGI IMG/M metagenome (GOLD analysis project Ga0123352, IMG submission 89700) | Labiotermes labralis P1 segment gut microbial communities from Petit-Saut dam, French Guiana - Lab288 P1 | ecosystem: Host-associated > Arthropoda: Insects > Digestive system > Gut ... | reverse complement strand
ATATTCCTTGCTAAAGTCACACTAGAAATAGTCACAGGCTGGAGTAGTGTCCGGGTTGCAGCCCGGACACTACTCCAGCCTAACCGCACCTAACCTCCAACCTACAGCAAACCAAGAACGAAACGACCAAAGTGGTAATTAACAACACAGTCGCGAGCTCCTGATGATGGGCGTAGTAGTGCCCGAAACATGTTGAGCCTATAAGAAGTACAACGAAGTAATAAGTGGCATCTAGTTGGTTTTTATTCTACAGTTTAGAGTATTCTGAAATGGTAATGGAACCTGGAAAAAAAATTAATAAACTTTTGCGAAGGACATATTGTTGTTGTGTGTGCAATAAGATGATTTGGTTCAGGCAGAAATATTCTGTAGCTTTGGGTTTGATATCAGTAACTAATGGGGCACTAGGTAAAGGACATGTATATAATATTGTTTAAGAACTGACAATTACAAGCATGTAATTCTTGTATCACACTACAATCATTAGGTCCATCAATCAATTGGTTTATTCGCCTTACGTTTAAGGTAAAGGTAAAGCAGACCCGTTACATGCCTGGAGTGGCCCAGAGGGTTCCAAGAAGTTAAGGTTCCCAGATTTCGTGACAACGGCACAGGGTGGTGGTAAGGTTGTCAGCCTTACCCACCGGCCGCCTTTACCCCTAAAAATGTTTCTGGTACTCATTTCCGTTAGAGGCTGAGTCAACCCCAGGGCCATAGTGCGATTGGAAGAATTTTATGTCAATGAAAAATTCCAATGACACCAGCTGTGATCGAACCAACGACCTTCCGATTTGTAGCACAGCACCTTAACCACTTTGCCACAGCGGTTCCCTCCGCTCTTAACCCCCCTTCACCCCCCTTCACGTTTACACACCAAAATTCTGTCAGTCGTCTTTAACTGGCAAACTTAAGAGCGATTTCATCTGGTCTACGAAGAACCAAGAACAGTTACGATAGCTCAGTCAGTATAGTGGCCAAAATAAGAGCTGTAAGACCGAGAGGATGTGGTTCGAATCACGGGAGGCGCAAGAGATTATATCTTTACCAGAGCGTCTGGACTGACTCCGGGGTCCACCAAGTCTCCTATTCATTAGGTACGGGATATTCTTTCCTCCAGATTAAAGCGGTAGGGGCAAGTAGAAACACCGTTAATGCGTGGACCAATAAACCCACTTCCACGCATACCGTCATAGCCTGCAAAGGGACAAATCTGATTTTTAGGCACGATCGCATAATTATAAAAAAGTTATCAGCACCATCATATCTAACTCTCCGCCTGTCAGTCCGCATAAAACAACTCGGCTCTCACTGGATGGATTTTCATAAAATGTTATATTTGAGTGTTTTTCGAAAATCTGTCGAGAAAATTCAAGTTTAATTAAAATCTGACAAGAATAACGGGTACTTTGAATGAAGGCCAATATACGTTTTTGATCATATCTCGCTCGATTCTTCTTAGAATGAGAAATTTTTCAGACAATAGTTGCAAAACGAACAAAAACATACGTTTGATATTCATTTTTTGTTCGAAAATCGTGCCGTTTATGAGCCAATGTGGAAAAATACTGTCGAGCCGGGAGGGCCATAGATGAAAATATGGCGCATGCGCTTTTCATGCTGGGTAACTAAGGCTACAAACACAATCTCACAATTTGTAATAAGTATTGCTTTCCCACTGCACCAATGGCTGCACAGACGCACTTCAATGTTACATTATACGTCAATTACCTCTCCTGTTGCCTTCATAAAATGTAAAGCTCATTTTGCAAAATTCTCTAGCCTTCCGATATCACCAGTCTCCAATTCCCATATATCTCTCGCAGCATCCCGTTCACTTCCATACACGTAAAATAATATTTTTGTTGTAAATAGGATACGGAAATATAACAGGATTCGAAGTAAGGCAGTAAAATATTTATCACTTCATACTGCATATTATATGCCGTCAAAACAGAAACATCAGCAAATCGCTCTATTTCCACTCTAATTTATCACCCAACTCCCAGTCCATAAATAGCTTAAAATATACTACGTAACCTTACGGCTAATGCAGCTTCGTTACCTTAGCTACACAACACACACTCTACATGGGCCACTTACAGCATGGGTCTCCAACCAACGACCCGCATGCCACGTTATATTGTGCAACCAAAAGCCACGTTAGTGAATCATATATGTACTACAAAAGTTACAAAATTAGGCGGTTACGTACATATTTTTTTAATTCTCAAATTCAGCCCGCGAACCAGCCAATAATAACTGGTGTGACCCTTTGACTTATAAAAAAAGTTGGACGCCCAAGACTTAGCGCTTAAAGATGAATTGAGTAATCTCCTCCGAAAAGTCGTAAGAGTTTAGTAATGCACACTGTTTAATATCCCAGAACACACCAATCTTTATCAGCACCGCTGTGAAAGCCTCATATGACGCAAGTAGGAAGAAAACAAATCCCACGTTACTCGTAGCATTCGATTTCTTACATGTTTACAGCGAAAAAACTGTGATCTACTGTCGAGAGAAGGCTTCATACTTCTTCTCTTACTAAAATTATCTTCCCTCCTGCTCCTTCTCTATTTAAAAGCAGCAGGTGCCGGTGCCGCTATGAAGCTGGCGGCCACAGGTGTATTCTGTCAATATTTGTATTACACATTACTGTCTCCTGAGATGTGACATCGTAAACTCTGATAGAATTTCACCGTCATTTAGGAAGAAACTTCTGGCTTCATATTCAGGCAGGTAAAAGCCAACAAAATAAAAGCAAAGTTCTTTCTTATAATAAAACCAAATTTCTCAAATTTATTTTTGCAATAAAACCCCACATGTTTCAGACAGTTCCTCTGTTCATAATCGGGAGTTTTTCACTGTACACACATCAATGGCATATGTCATACAGGTCTGCTGACAGCTTGCTCTAAACTGTCAGCAAACCTGTATAACATACCTCTTATATCATTTCTGTGTATAAAGTGAAAAACTCCTGATGATGGACAGAGGAACTGTCCGAAACATGTAAAGTTTTATTCCAAAAATAAATTAGATAAATTAGTGCATCTAGTTAGTTTTATTATAAGAATTTATCACGATACACGGTTACCTGAACGTCAGAACTTTTATTATAAAAACACTGGTAAATTCCTACCAAACTACACAGCGTCACTATCTTGAAGACAGTAATCCGCATTATCAACGCCGTGAAAACCTCCCACAAAAACTGAATTATTTTGTTTCGCGGTACACTTCGTCATCTGCACCTGATAACTTCAGTGGCCAGGGGCTGTCAGATAGACCGTGCCTCATTAAGGGGCAATGCAGTATTTAACAGCACGAAGAGCGGACGGAGACCCCTAGAAATTATTCAGGAGGAGACTGGAGTGGTTCAAGATTAGCTTAGCTCGGCGTTGGACAAAACATGGCACAGGAACATGAACTATGCACTTACATTCAACTGTATTGTTACTAGTAGCTTAGTTCTTGTTCGAGTTCACTTAAAAATATTGACCATAAATTTGGTGTGGTCTCTGGGGTAACATAACTGAAATAATGATGATATACTTTCTCCTAAAATAGCCATGAATTTCCACGCTATGTCCACTGTAGTGTTACTGCCGACCTCTCTGACCAGTTACTGCAGACAAAACCTTTCTTTCCAAGGCACAATACTCTGTGAAGATCCCGGCGCCAATTCGAAGCGCACAAACCAAAAATAGAAAGTAAAGACAGATGCTAATATTAGGAGCACAACAAAAGTAAAGCACGAATTTTTTTATTCCCTGTCAGAAAAAAAAACGAGCAATTGTTTTTAATCCGGAAACGTCTGAGCCAAATTCTAGGTAACAGCGGACGGACAGTAGCGCAAAAAACTTTTCGCATTCAGCAACTCTACTATGCGCAAAAGACTTGTTCCCTTTACACTGATAGCACAATACGTGTACACGATGGGCGAGAAGTGGCCGTAATGCTACGCAAGGCACACACAATCCGATATTTTATGTAATTACTGTTTTACACATGAACCGTCGTTCAATGACCTACCTGTCGGCCATTGACACGAATCAGCTGACTTTTTTCAGCGCACCATTACTACTACTACCACCACTACTGCCACTACCACCACCACCACTACTACTACCACTACCACCACCACCACCACTACTACTACTACTACTACTACTACCACCACCACCACTACTACTACTACTACTACCACCACCACCACCACCACTACTACTACTACTACTACTACTACTAATACTACTACTACTTCTACTACGACCACCACCACCACCACCACCACCACCACCATCACTTCTTCTTCTTCTTCTTCTTCTTCCTCTTCTTCTTCTTATTATTTTTCTGCTTCTTATTATTTTTTTTCTTATTCTTATTCTTATTCTCCTTTCTTCTTCATCTTTTTCTCATTCTCTTTCTTCCATTGCATTCCATTTGCTCTACATTCCTGGGCGGGACTTGGACTCAATAAACTTCCTCCACTTTTTTCTTCACTGTATATTAATTCTCCAAATTCTGCACCCAACCAGTGCGATTTCTTCCTCTAACTTGTCGCATCGCCTCAACTTCGGTCTGCCTCTCCTATCTCCATTTCCTCCTCGTTTGATACAAGAGACCTTCTTTGCAGGATCACTCCCTTCCACCCTTATCACATGTCCAGCCCATCTAAGTCCAGAAGCTTAATAAATTTCATATCATCATATTCATTACGAAGTTCATAAATTTCAGAGTTTTTGCGTTTCTTCCAACATCCACGCTCTGCGACACACAAAATACGCTTAATTCGTTAAAACCAGGACATCAAGGCGTTTTGTTCGCCTACGCATAGGGTTACAACAACTACACACACACCAGACACATAAGAATTTCATTATTCGTATTTAACACCGACAGCTTATTCCAAAGTATAATGTCACATTCAGACATTAAGCGATTTTTGGACAAGTGCCACTGTGCACTATCATATCAAAATAAAAGAAGTCTACAAAAAAGTGTAGATAATAGTCCAACATGGAAAGAATCGTCTGACTTATGCATTTCATTTACGTATTGGTTCAAGCAGCATAAGAAACCCGAAGACGAGGGCGCTATGACCTTCGAAACACCATGATTATTCTTAAACCCACACCGAAAAAGTTACCAGAACACAAGAATTTTCCAGCACCATCGCTGTGGAAACAATAAATGTAAAAAAAGGGTATTTTTCATTATTTGTGGTCACTCAGAAGTCCTTGAGTGCAGAATGTTACGTCACCCAGTAAGTTCAGAGTACTGTGAGCATTTACTGCGTGACAGTGTTGCACCAAAGTTTTGCTTGCCTGAGATAAGACATCTTATTAAAGTCATGAAGCAAAACCAACGACAAGAATGACTGACCCACTTAAATGCTCTTTGCTGAATTCACTCTCAACTTTAATAAACTCGGTAGAAATGTTTCACGGTCGTGGAATGAATGTAAGAAGCATGCTAGTTATTTCTCGCAAGATCCCCGCACCTTTAAAGATGATCTTTCGAAACGTAGGGAAATGATCATCCAGTGACGAGCCGTCGTATCCCAGAAGAACACAGTCGTCACACACATACTTACTTACTTACTCCATGGTGCAGTGTCCTTCTTGAGAAGCTAACTGTTTCGCAGCTAGTCAAGAAATTCCCCGCATTTCACGGACCCCTAAGGTTCATTACCGCACTCACAATCAACCGCCACTTGTCTATCCTGGGCCAGCCCAATCCAGTCCATATACCCACATCGCACCTCCTGGAGATCCATCCTAATATTATCCACCCATCTACGCCTAGGCCTCACCAGTCAAACACAACGTTGTGTAAATCTCATGACTCGTATTCGAAATGTTTTTAAAGAAAACTCCAACATTTTTAAACATGATATGCATTCACCGGCCTGCATTTTCATGGAGAGTAGTGAATGTGACAAAGATCTCTTTGTGAAAATGGAACGATGGCATATTTCTCAAAAACTACTACATTTGCAACAAAAGGATTTCGTGGAACGTGTCCATACAAAATATTCCGATTTGTTACAAATCCCCCACAACACTGAGTTATAATTGCTGAACTTGCAACAATATCTTGTTTGGCTTTGGACGTTATGGAGTCGCGGATGGTTAAGTTCAGGAATCCTCGGTTTGGATCAGCAACTTTATGATTTGATAAAAGAACTGTAAATGTTAGAGCAGAAGTGGCGTCAGCAGCGTTGCCATTCTCTGGAAAAAACACAACTTGTATGAGCAACTATTCTCAACAATAAATTTTATCAAATCACACCTGAGGATTCGTATCACTCTTTAATAACCAAGAAGAGTCCGAGAAGTGGGTAGATGTGCAAAAACTAGAGCAGCAAGTATCTCACTAAGTACGTCAGCGTACAAATTGACTGGCTGAAGACACGAAAGCTGTCGGACCCCACGTCAGGCAGATAAGTAACTTTTGTTAACAATCTGACAAGAAGTAGAACAAGGCAGGCAAAGTGCGCATCAGGAAACAGCCAGGCCCGTTCGCGTAACCATTTTTTGCCGTGTAAAAGCAATTAATCAGAAATGAGTACCAGGAGTATTTCCTGGGGGTAAAGGCCGCCGGTGCGTAAGGCTGACAACTTACCACCATCCTGTGCCGTTGTCACGAAATCTGGGAACCATAACTTCCTGGAACCCTCTGGACCACTCCAGGCTTGTAATGGGACTGCTTTACCTTTTTTTAAAAGCAACAAATATTTCATATTCTGAGTGATTGTTTGTAGCCTTCGTTAACCCGGCATGCAATGCGTATGCGCTCTATGGTCACCTGTGGCCTGCCCGGCTCTACAACACTTTTTCACATTATTTCATAAAGGGCAAGATTTCCGGAAAAGAATATTAAATATTAACTGTTTTATGTTTATGGTTTCGTGCATCGCTGATCTACTGGTCATATTTTTTGGCAAGCTACCTCCTTTCAACGAGGGCAAACTAGATTGGCCAAGTTGAAGGGAGGTAGCTGCACGGTACCGGAGACTGTAGTTACAGTTTTGTGTACTCCTGGTGATGGGTGTGGTTGACACCCGAAACATGTAGAGTGTACTTGCAGAATAATAGATAGACTGCTTTGTGTTGCTTCCCGTTGGAAAATTATTAATGTAAAATGAGGGTTTTGGTTTTCTCTACATTTGTCTGAAATATTTCCCATTCTAAGAAGAATTCAGGGAAATATTGTCATAAATATAGAAAGTGTCTCCATGTCAAATACCCTTTATTCTTGTCCGATTTAATGAAACTTTAACCTCCTCGACGGCTTTTCGAAAAATAATTTAATATCCAATTTTACGAGAAGCGGTCCAGTGCGAACCGAGTAGTTCCATGCGAACGGGCATACACGACGAAACTAGTAGTCGCCCTGGCGATTTTGTGAACACGCCTAAAAATGGTTGGCCACCTCTGCTTCAGTTAATACAACACTGACCCCAGTAAGATTTCGTATTTTTTATATAAGTGGAGGCAGTAAATAATATGAAAATAACGCAAGATGTAATACTGCCTTACTGAATTAAGTTAGTTCTACTGTATACTTTAAGCAGAAAGATGAGTTTATTTACGGGCAAGTAAGATCCTTAAAGAGCAGATCTCAGGTCTTCCCAAAGTTCGATTTATGGTCATAAAAAATACGAGGAATGGCAATGCAAAGTATGCGTTAAAATTTATCGGTAAATTCTTCTTTATGCAGTGAAGGACTGAACTATTACAAGAAAAGTGAGACGATGTTGCGCAGTTTGACACCCCGAAGGCAGATCCTTTTTGCTATATTAGCTCACCCAGAACACTCAAAGCTTGGATCTTGCACGAAAGTTGTGGTGTGGAACCGATATCTACAAAAATTCACTCTTCCAGAGACAGCAGACATAATCCCTATTTTACTCGTCAAGAAGACGTGATACCACCTGAATTTCAATACTGAAATGGAAATTCTGGGCATATTTTGTACAAGCTTCTACATACTTTTACGAAAATTTTATATTACACTTTCGAATCAGTTAATGGTTTTTTAAGTTGCTTAAAAATAATTATGATATGTATAGGCCTACATATCCCACACATTGCAAAATTAACAGTACGCTTTCAACTTATTAGAATGAACTACGATTTTGTAGACCAAGTAGAGTTAAATTAGTTTTGAAAATCATTATTTTCTGTCGCATGAGGTAACAGTTCTTGTGACTCATGTATCGACAATGTCATACACGTGAGGCCTTCGCTCTCCTCGGTATATACACGGCACAGCATATTGGTAGTTAAAACACTTTATTATCCAACAGATGCACAATATATAATTCGTAGATACAATTAGAATTACTATAAAATATTTAAAAATATTTAAAATTGTTCCAACATATTTCGGATCACAAGGGATCCATCATCAGGGAGCTTATAGAGTGCTTGGCTAAAATTACACTAATGCCTCTCTAGACTGTGCAGTACACACACGCACCACGGGCAAATGTTCTGCCATAACACCGACTACGTCCATGTCAACGGACACGATACAGTCTTTACTGTAATTTTTGCCAAGCATTGTATAAAGCTCCCTGATGATGGATCCCTTGGGATCCGAAACATGTTGGAGCAATTTTAAGTATTTTATAATAATTCTAATTGTATCCACGAATTATATATTTGTGCATCTGTTGGATAATAAATTCTTTTAATCGTCACTGATGCACGGTACAAACAAGAAGAATATTGGTAGCTGTTTACCGACGTTTCGGGACAGCCTTTCTTCCCATCTTCGAGAGTAAAGTTTGCCTGTCACTTGAACATGAGATTGACAGAATGTCCCAAAATGTCGGCAATCAACTACCAACAGAAGCACAGTAACAAACCAGACGAGGACGTTTTAAGCACCGCAGGGGAAACCTGCAATCTCGCCTATTATATACGCATTCGTTGATGGTGATGGTGTTTTGTTTTGTGACCGGACTCATAAATATTTCATTGTGTTCCTTCTGTGTCTTTTCATGATACAAACTAATGCAATATTTCACAATATTTCCACACTAATTTTCCCCCCATAGCTCAACAGCCCTATGTGGTCACAGGCCTCCCATTTTCTGAGGTTTCGAGAACACACTCAGGCACACCGCAATCGGTTGAATTCCTTTGGACGAGTTAAAGGTCCGTCGCAGAACCCTCTACTTGACAACACAGCACTCACGACAGACAGGCTTCCATGCCCCTGACGGGGTTCGAAACAGCAGCCCCAGCAAGAGAGCAGCCGCACATCCGTTCTTTAGACCGCAAGAACAGCAGGATCGATTTCCCTACAAATAGTGATATTAACACAAAACGTATTTCATTTTCTCAGAGACGGTAGTTAGTGCAAAAGGTTATTTAATCATTTTAATAGGGTCGTGTTTGATTTGTAACTGCAAACTTCTTACAGTTTCATAAATAAGAGAACTAAACAATTTTTTTTGTGAAAATGTAAAGCTTTCAAGTAAAACAACGATCACTGTAAATGGCAGCCTACACTAATACCCTACAAAAGCACCATTAAAATTGTCTCCCGTACAACTTTCCAAAGCCTTGGAAGTGGGTGAATTTTTCAGGGCTGAAGATGTTTACTCGCTTAAGCCTTTATATGAAATATTGCAAATGGACGGCATACGACTGCTCGCAAGAAATTTTTATTTATTCCTCTTACAAATGCGATATTCACATCAAGCAGGGTCTCTGGTATCACTGCATTTCATTTTGCGTAACATAAACCATTCTAATTAAGTGTGGCAGAATCGGCGGTTCGCAAAGTGTCAAGACTGCTAATTTACAGGCAGAAAGTACTGAGGCCACAGAAGCTTCTTTCTTTCATATTAATACAGGTGAACACGTTCCCAGTTTTCTGTTATATCATTCTATGCGCCGGTAATGACTTTGGGAACAGCGCGTGTGCCGACCCCTCCATCGATGTATATGGGTCTGTCTGAAATTTGGGCCATTGAGGACATCTATTACTGAAATTACAGTAATAAAAATATCGTTTTGGTTTTATAAATAACAGACACGTGGGGAATCGATGAAAATAAAATTATCAAACCCCAAGAACTGGATTGCTATTGTCTCTAAAATTGAAATGGAAAAAAAGGGAATATTTGGATGGGCTTGTATCTGTATTAAGAGCAAACATTAGCGTGCGTTATCTCAACACACGGTCCTCTGTAACCAGAACGTCTAAAGATTTTTCCTTCATATAAAAACATCAAATTGAACATTAATCATTCGGAGAACACTGGCCTAAATTGTATTTAAAGCTTCACATTCCAAAGCGCGGTAAAGAAAATCCGCCTCGGTTATAGACACGAATCGGTCGATGTAGCACAGGGCAAAGCCGCTGATTAATCTGAGACCCATAAAAGTCGCTGGAACATGGTACGTGGTCATAATTTAGAATTTTCGAATGACAAGCGTGGCTGTAAATAAGATAAGCACTGGACTTCAAGAGGTTGTTAAAACTGTTTAACATTGAAATTATAAAGAACTCTATAACAAAAATTAACATGCTCAAGAATCGGCAAAGAGTTTGCACGGACGATATAAATAAAAAAATAATTTTGACGTTCAGGTGACCGTGCATCGTGATAAATTCTTATAATAAAACCAACTAGAAGCACTAATTTATCAAATTCATTTTTGGAATAAAACTGTACATGTTTCGGACAGTCCCTATGTCCATCATCAGGAGTTTTTCATTATACACACAGCAATAGTATATGTCATACAGGTTTGCATCTAGTTGTGTGTGCAGTGAAAAACTCCTAATGATGGACAGAGGAACTGTCCGAAACATGTACAGTTTTATTCCAAAAATGAACTTGAGAAATTAGTGCATCTAGTTGGTTTTATTATAAGAAAAATGAAAGAATTTTACGTAATAATGCAAAAAAAAAGAATTATTTAAAAACTGTAAAATGATAAGACCAGAACTGGGATAAGTAATGAGTTTGGTCTTCTAGTGGTCAGTCTGGAGCTCGCTCCTGTGTTGTGCCTCGCTGCCCAGTGTTGTAACAGGTCAGCTGTATGTTCGGTCAAGTAACGAGTGAGGGAACCTCAACGTTAAAGTTGTAGCGGTCAGGTTACGCAATAGATTGCCCCCATTACATAGCACTCAAGACTCTGACATTACCTTGCAGTATACTTCCTACCACAGAGCGTGGAAATAAAACTTCTCGGAGCATGGAGGAGTGTATTATATTGTATGCTTTCTTCTGGGCAATTCCCCGACGTCTGAATGTTATACGCTGAATTTTCGGAACACTCTCTCCCATCTTCATAGGCAGGTAGGTATGACCTACCTGCCTATGAAGATGGTACAGTGCTAAGAAACATCGGCATATAAAATTCAGAAGCCGGGGAATTATCCAGAAGAAAGCATACAGCATTCAGAGCAAGGCGAAAGTTTGAAATTAAGAGTTTATTCTACGTTCCTTGAACAACGTGCAAGCAGAGAATGCGGAATTCCGTTCGAGTGTTTCAAATAAGGAAGTCTAGACAGATAATAATAAAAAAATGATACTTTGGTTGATGTTACGCCACTGGAGAACAATCTAAATTTGTGGTGTCTAATGTCCCGTTAATTGATAACAGTAATGTGGCAGACGCAAGAAATTCTGTGTTGGAAGTGATATTGAAAGTTACTGCAGATATGAGCATATTGGCTACATTAAAAAAACAAAACGTGGTACCAGCATTAATATTGGCAACGAAATCAATGAACATAGCAATGGTGGCAATACATTGGGCTTTATGAATTTTACACGCACCTAAAATACAAATTCAAAATGCCAAGTTGCAACAAACCCATGTAAAATTTGTGTGAGTTGCAAGAGCACTGCACTTTCCATCTCTTATTTACCTTTCCTATATGTCCATATTAAGTATTACATATAGTCAAGTGGAACAGGAGCATACTGCATAAAATAAAACAAAAAGAAGACTAACTGGAATCAACTCATCTTGCGTAGAAACTGCTTTCTAAAACGCGATATTGAAGAAAAAAAGAATGGAAGGAGAGACGAGGAAGAAGACATAAACAGCCACTGGATGACCTCAGGGAAACGAAAAGATGCTGGAAATTGAAGGATGACTCGCTAGATGTCACTATGTGCAGAACTCGCTTTGGAGGAGGCTGTGGGTGTATCCTAGAACAGACTACGCGATGATGTTGGTGAGGATGATGATGATGATGATGATGATGATGACGAAGATGATGTCCGCAATACTGAAAACATACGAAGAAATCAGCCGCTACACACACATACACACACTCACTCACTCAAACACACACAAACCATCGTCACAATCTATCACTGTAACTGATACGAATGTCGAAGTGAAGATCTACCAGCAGACGGTTCGCGGAATACCAAGCCGCCCAACAACACATCCAACATCCTGGACACTTTACTATCTAACCTCTACCACGCGCTTCAACGAACAGAAAATACGTAGACAATAGCTGAATAATTATTTTTGGACCCCAAACTTACATCACAGATAATTTTGACTAATTATGGCCGTAAAAATTTAATCCACTCCGCATCCTAACAAACTATTTGCCTAAAGCAATGTTTAACGTCGTATTTAAATCAATTCTAATCGTCACATCAGTCCCAATAATCTGATTTTCCAAGAAATATGAATTTTGCTTCACAACTGCTGTACGTTCGAGCCATGTGACGCTCCATTATTTAATCACCAGTAGCCTAATTAATGTCGCAATGCGCTGGGAGTTCACCCGCTTCGTATTCAGGAAGTCTCGTGTTCCTATTTGGGAACCATGATCGGTTGCACTGACCTGTTTGGTGGTTATCCTCAGTCCATCCAATTAAATGGCGACGGGGTAAGGAAACTGGGCCACGCCATTTCCAATTCTATTACCATCATCATTCAGAGTTACAGAATATAAGCTAATTAAACAGTATTTAGTAAATCACAAATACAAAAATAAATGAATAAGAACACATAAACTTATCGTAAAATCGAGGCCTTAACTCAGCTGTAGCTTATCTTTTTCATCTAAAGTTTCTTCTTATATATTTTTTTGGGGGGATTTATAGCTTTGGACAATACTAAAATCCTAAAATATTACAGACTCTTATTGCTTCTGAATTTAGAGAAACTGAATTCCAAATAGAAGTTGTGTCTGAATATTTCAAGCTACCGTTACAACTATTACAAAAATAAGGATGAACTATTGGGGGGTAAATTGTAAATAAACTTCTAAACGCAGGACAATATTACATCTCGAAAGCGGGCGTAGATTACACGAGATAAGTTTCTTGAACACTACCTTCATCCTTGTTTATCATCTGGTTTGCATTACAGCACGTAAACTGACACCAACAAACTTTGGAAATTTCTCGCCTTGCCAGCATTACAGCAGAGTCGGTTAAATCGTGTACATCATTTTTTTTACACTGTACAAATTAGACAAGAGTTCTGCACTGGCTGCAATCTTGCATCGATCCATTACTAGGCCTATGGGCTCTTGGGGGTGAGAATCTGGGCGACAGACCAAATGCTCGTTCCCCCGGGGATGACAGAGACTGAAAAGTCGGCTCGAGGAAACAGAGCCGCTACTTTCGTGTTCTTCCTCAAGTCGCACATACGATTATTACGTTATGCTCTAAGATGGTAGGCACTTACAGATGACACTTTATACTAAGATGACAAACACATATGGATAATGACGTTTTATTATAAAACAGATGTATTTATTTGCAATGTATATGTTCAGTACGTTATTCACTGGTCTCTGTCCACAGCCAGATTACTCCAGCCTGGGCCCTCATGCCATATTTAATCAATATCCGTTGGAATAATAATCTATTACCTACGCATCGGTCTGTCAGGCGTGATTTTCCCGTTAGCTTTCCCCAGGAAGTTAGTAAGGACTCCTCATATGTCAGACTCTCCTCACTGATCGAATCTCCTTATTCAGAGAAGGATGGGAAATACGACGTGTCTCATTACGCACATTTCCCTTCATCCTCCTGACTTCTGCCAAACGGATCGAAATATTTATAACGTCGAAATTAAATTCAAATTCTCTGTGTTACAGATTTCATTTTTTTTCAGGTTAGAAATAGATAATTCCGTCCTTAATGTTTACGAATAATTGCCAGTATCTGGAATTTAAACGCGAATATATTTCTTTGTTACTGTCCTGTCTAAAGACATCAAATCTGCCCTATGTATAGCCATCTGTACTTCACGACTCTCCCTGAACGTAGACGACGAGACATAAATAAAAGCATTTCCCCTGGGCCTAGTTCTAAACCAAACATGACAAGGATATAGTATGAATTCTTTGTTGCTGTTTAGGCTTGAGTTTTCGCCCAGCACATTGACATCAGAGCACACATATAGGAAGGTGGAAATTAGTACAGGATTCAGCTGGCTCAGTGTGATTTTCGGGTTTCATATGACAAAATATTTTCTTGACTAGTTAACTTTAACATTTACTACCGTTACATGTACAAAAATGTCATTCACTTCTTTCAGTAAAGTCATTTCGTTGTATTAATTAAATCAATGTCTTCTATAATTATCAGACCAAAACAACAGCATAGATGTTCTAACATTCATTTATTTCTCATATACGCGACAGGTTTCAGCCGACAATTTCGGCTAACATCAGGCGATATTAGAAAAATATAAAAGGTGGAAATATAACTTTTTATATTTTGTAATATCTCCTGATGATGGTCGAAACATGCCGCGTATAAAAGAAATAAATGAATGTCAGAATATTTATGTTCTATTATTGGTCTGATAATTAGAACAGACATTGGTCATTTCCTTCCTTAATTTCACTTGTTATTTGCACTACTGCCCCAAAATCAAAGACAGAGAAAATAAATGATTGGTCCTGGAACTTAAGCGATCACAAATGGTTGGTCTTTAAACTTAACTGTTCACCCATAAACTTAATGTGACTTAACGAGCGATGAAAAATGTATGGTACAGATGGGCTAATCGCGTTCCTAACGACTGATATTCAGATAAGAATATCTGCCATCAAAGGGACATTTGAAGTAGAGCTAAGAGAGATAATTCGGAATAGACAATACGGTTCAATCCTTCTTGTTCTAGGCAGGGTGCACCTGAAAATATATAAAGCAGTTGTTTTAAAATCTGGAATGAAATGCGATTTTCTTATTTAATGTTTTGTTGGCCGTGCATCGTTATATATCCGTACAGTATGAACAAACAAGATGCACTATTTACTTTCAATTTATTTCAATAATTAACCTCTACATGTTTCGAGCAGGCTTACTGCTCATCATCAGGAGGTACTACTCTGTATATACAGGAGTTGGTATATGTCATGCGTTTAAGTTGGCTGGCAGTTGGCAGCTGCCAATAGCCAGTCAACATAAACGCATGACATAACAATTGCTGTATATACAGAGTAGTACCTCCTGATGATGAGCTGTAAGCCTGCTCGAAATATGTAGAGGTCATCATCATCATGTTCCTGAAGGGTTTGCAATTTGTCTTCTAAATAACTTTTGTATCATGATATGCGATACCCCAAGTATTTAAAATCTGTTACTTGTTCAATAATATTTTCGTTTATCACAATATTTACCCTCTGTATGTGGTTCCCCCACATTGCCATTGATTTTGTTTTTGTACTAGAAAATATGTAGAGGTTAACTAGATTGGAGTGTATGTACTTGTCTAACACAACTATGTGATGGTAGAGATATGTATAGAATTTATTACATAAAGAACAACTACATGTTTCGGCACTTTACATTGGCCATCTTCAGGTTGAGAAATGAAAAAACTTGGTAAGCAGCTATACTCGACTTACGTGGGTTGTAAACAGCGGGGAGGTAAGAGGTGAAGTGGGTACGAGATCTTGCATGTGTTATGTAGGATGGGTGGTGTGGGTACATGGGTTTCTGCTATTATATGCTATTCTAGGTTAATATAGTTGGATCTATGGTATCGTCTTATGTTTATAGAGATTATATGTACATGTATACTTAGCTTATAAATACACAGTGTGCAACTTTTTATAACTGTAGTATTTATAGTTATAGTAGGTTCATTGATCTAAGGCTGTACACAATATAATTCCTATATTTATAGTGGGTTCATTGTTCTAATCACTTTGTTATTATATTTACTATTATAATACATATAACAACAAAGTGATTAGATCAATGAACCCACACCTATAGGTGTGATGATACTAGAGGCTGTGTAATGCAATTTCGACCTCCTGATGATGAGCACATGTGCTCAAAACATGTAGAGGCATGAAATAAAACTTATTGTGGAACAAATTTTGTGCATCAAGTTGGTTAAATACTGAGATAAATATACTGAGATGCACGGT
>Ga0123352_10008008_pt1 | contig 16409 bp, 8 predicted proteins | sample TergutLab28metaG_FD_89700 | JGI IMG/M metagenome (GOLD analysis project Ga0123352, IMG submission 89700) | Labiotermes labralis P1 segment gut microbial communities from Petit-Saut dam, French Guiana - Lab288 P1 | ecosystem: Host-associated > Arthropoda: Insects > Digestive system > Gut ... | reverse complement strand
GGTGTATAGGGTCTTGGTGGGAAAACCGGAGGGAAAGAGACCACTGGGGAGACCTAGGCGTAGATGGGTGAATAATATTAGGATGGATCTCCAGGAGGTGGGATGTGGGTATGTGGACTGGATTGGGTTGGCCCAGGATTGGGATAGGTGGCGGACGCTTGTGAGTACGGTAATGAACCTTCGGGTTCCATGAAATGCGGGGAATTTCTTGACTAGCTGCAAACAGTTAGCTTCTCAAGAAGGGCTCTGCACCATGGAGTAAGTAAGTAAGTAAGTAAGTAAGCACAATTTGTGAAAAGATGGATTCTTGTTAGTCAAATTTATAGTTTCCAATATTTCAGTAAAATATTCTCGGGCCAACAGCCGCATCAGGTGGTCAACCGACGTTTCGAGAATCATCTCTTTCTTCGTAATCAGGGAAATGACTAACTGGGCTGTCCGTCCGCGTCGTGATATACCTGCCGGACGTCTCTGCTCTGCTTGGCCCTGCTTTTCGTTCATTAGCGTGGTGTTTGTAGGAGACCTGGCCTGGCTGAATATGAAACCATCGTCTCTGTTAAATTCAGTCGCTGCGGAAGCTTTAAATTATATATTTCGTACGTTTGACAATCATCATTCCGCGAAATTTACTTTCCGCGAAGAATCTTCGAGTTTAGAATGCATAGTTGCTGTATTGAATGTTACGAAGCTATGAACCTCTTGTTGTTATAATTAGACTGGTCTTATGAAAGTTCTGATATGTTGGTACAATTTGCCTGGAAAACGCATAAAACGTGACAACGATCGAAGGTAAAAACTAATCGTGTATTCTGTTTTTGTGTACCCTATTGCTGCTGTATTGTACATCGCTACTTTTTATTGGACACGAAAAAAAAAGTTCAAATTCTGATGTTCAAAACCCAACTAACGCAAATATTGTTACATCTTCGGTAAAATGTTATATTCGATTGTATTTTTTCTTTTTATTAATCAGCCAGCCCTTCCCTCATGTTACATTCGGCGATGATTTCATTCCAGTTGGTGTGGGAAAAAAATGAAGTAGAATTTCTTTTCATTTTCCACATTAATTATTCGGGAACTTTGTTCAGAAGGTATATTTTGTAGGAAGACTACACAGTGAGCTGCTGGAGTCGTTTGTTTCCAATGCTAACAGAATATCAGTCCCCCCTACGTGGCGCTGCGGCCCAATGCGGGCCATGACCTCCCCGTTCTTGAGGTTTCTAGACCACACAATGTCGCACCACAATCTATAGGACTCTTCTGGATGAGTGATCTTTTCGTCGCAGAGACCTCTACCTGGCAACACACAATACTCCCTACAGACATACATTCATGATCCCGGCAGAATTCGAACCCACAATCCCAGCAAGCGGACCGCCGCAGACCTGCTATACCAGAATAGCCGTTACGATTATGAATTCTTACGGTGATACAATGGTCTTGTTACGAGTCACGGTCGTTACGAACAGCATAAGACAGGATGAATTCACTTTAACAATTTGAAGACTGGATGATGATGATGATGATGATGATGATGATGATGATGATGATGATGATGATCTTGACGATCTCGATAAGAAGAAGAACAAGAATAAGCAAAATGGAGGAGTGTACGAAGAATCAGGACTTTTTTGCACGAGAGAAAGAAAAAATTTTACCGCCCTGAAATGCCCCTTGCAGTATTCGCTTTTCGTTCTGGTAATGCTAGGCTGCACGTAAGGAAGGGCGTTGGACGGTGGAAAGGTAAGGTGATGGGAAGTGGGCTGTTTAGTTTACATTAGGGGAAACAAGTTCAGCGTCTGGCCTGAATTTTGAACTTGTTTACTTTTGTATTGTCATGGCTGCATCATGACGAAATTTTCATAACTTTGGGGGAGCGGAGTTTTGATTGAAGTTGCCCATGGCAATGCTGCTATTGTCCAGAGGACGTTACTTTTAAATGTTTGTAATTTATTGAAATGAGTCACTGCAGCATAACCCCTGGCCGGGGGGCTTACAGCAGTTTGGCCCGGAGGACAGATTTGTTTATAATTAATGAGAAATTAATATCAGTGGCGTAGTGTTTATTTGCTGCAGGACAGAGCTGTCTGCTGCCTGCTGCACGCTGCCTTGCGCGAGACTTTAGAGCGTATCGTCCATTCAGAATGTCTTGTCCCATTGGTCCTTTTATGTCTGCATTAAAGAATTTAACTGACTGAACATTTTGCAAATATTAATCTTAATTTTCCTATCCTGGAATTAGGGTTATGAGAAGCCCATTGTTTTATGCTTAAGTTTCGTTCTTTAGGCTGCCTTAGCGAACACTGACAGCCATACTCAGCACACATTGCAACTTCTGCTATATTATTATCATCCATGGAAGGAAGGTCATTAAAATAAATGTAAAGTTGACAGGCAATCTATCTATAAACGTTGTGGTGGAAAAGCCATAAGTATGATATATTCTGAGTGTGTGTCTATAGCTTTGGTTTATCCAGCATACGAAATGCATGCGCCATGTTGTATTGTAATCTGAGGCTTGTCTGGATGTGCGTATTATCTCATAAGCGGCACGATTTAAAAAAAAAAAATTACTGAACACAAAACGTGTGTTTTGATTTTCCCTACAACCTTTTTTTTCCGAAACATTTCCCAGTCTAAGAGGAGCTAAGCGAGATACTGCCACAAACGTACGAAGGTCTTTATGTAAAATGCCCTTTATTCTTGTCAGATTTTAACGGAACTTGAATTTTCTCGACAGATTTTCGAAAAATACTAAAATATCAAATTGGGACCCGGGTTGTTCCATACGAACGGAGGTACGGACCGACGGACAAACAGATATGACGAGGCTAATAGTCGCTTTTCGCAATTTTTGCGAACACGCGAAAAATGTTGGCCCGTGGCAACTTCCCCGGGGAATTCCTTCCCGATTTTGATGTTGGATTGAATAAGACACTCCAGGCATTACAGGATGTTATGGCTTTTGAAGCTAATTGAAAACTACGTCTATTGAATGAGATAGAAATTATGCCTGTACAAGTTTTGCAATTAGACTGTGGTACACACTTTGACAAAAGCTGTTCCTTCGTTCAGGCGTAATACGTTCTGAGCGTTATCAGGTTTTGGGAGCAAAATAACTAATCTCTGTCTAGTTTATGAAGAAATAATTTTATGATATTCACTCTCACGTGTTTTGGCAAAAACACGTAGAGATAATCGCAGTAATTGTTGAAGTACGTATAATGTTCTGAGTGCGATCAGGCCGGCTGCTGTACGCCTTTTGGCCTATAATCTATTAAATTTCAGAGTAACCTACAGTCCTCACCGACTGTATCCGAGGTTGTTTAGGTAAACCACTTGCAGTTTGTATAGTTCCAATAGTTCAGTTAGAATTAACTTCACTTTCAGCTGCAGTTGTCTGGAAGGCAATCATTTCCTGATTAAACTAGTTTTTATGTTTTCTAAGGTTTGAATTTGGTTATTAAGTTAAAAATTTTGAAATTGAAGGCTGTTAAAGGGGTTTTACTGATGATTCAAGTGTCTCATCATCCCAGAAGAAATTAATCTTCAAGTTAAAATTACTTGCTTGAAGGAAAGATCGCGATTTCACGTGTAGAAATGAGCAATACCGGGAGAGTCTCCACCATTAATACACTACGAATTACGTTTATGGCATCTTCATTCGGAAGAAAACCAGTTGGCCACAATTTCAAAACAGTTAAAATGTTTTTTTTTCTCCGAAAATTCTGTACGTGTGAAACATTTGCAGAATCGGTTACACCAAACCCACAACTATGATTGCAATGAGCCTACCATTCATCCCTTTATCCTCTGCACTACTATGTGAAAAGTGAAGATTAAAGTACAGTTATACGGGACTGTCATATGTGTTATGTATGAGTGTAAAACTTTGAGCCAGGTTACAGTTTATTCCTTAGGTTTAATGTTTATGTTGTGGCTCAACAATGAATAAGCCGACAAATGTCCTGGTGTGTTCCACCTTTGGAACGTTTCTTAACGTTTTTGGACCTCATGCTGTTTCACTGTCTGCCAGTTCTTCATAGTAAATCTTGCAACAGCTTGACCAACACAAAAGCATGTGTTGTGTTGTGTTGTGTTGTGTTCATTGTCCTCTCTCCATAACATTCCTGTAACATTTTATAAATGTCAGTGCCATATTTCTTCGATATAAGAAAAAATATTCATGCTCATATGTTCCTATAATAAGCACACAGCCATGTTTTTGACAAAGAATCAAAACATTAGGCATGTAGAACAAAAACAGTAGGTGGATTCGAAAGGATATTTGACGCAAAACAGCTGAACCTGGTGTAACACAAGTTAGATCAGCGGTGTTACCAGCTGCTACAAAATCACCAGTCCATTTATTTAATTATCAGATCTCGTATCTAAAGTGCCTGATAACAGAGTGAGCGAAAATCGCTGTGATTCTTTGTAAGGAGGTTGCTTCACTGTGCTGGACGACGAAAGTCCCGTACATAAGACTTTTTAGGTAGCGTATGTTACATTTATCACCCCTGAGGATCACCTCCAATACGTACTGTGTTCGTACGTACTGTACAGTTACTGTGAATTCCACTGTAAACGTCTGACGTGCACAGGAACATTTGGCTCACATTTCAGAAGGATGCGGCGTTCCTTCTCGGCGCCTACGATGTGTCTGTCGAGGCTATTGTGTGTGCTAATGAGGGAGAGATGCGAGTAGAAGGACAGTAGACCATCTGCCCAATCAGATCTTAGTTACAGTTGTTGATGTGGTGTAGGGTTGCGGCATCAGTGACCAGCCACACCAGTTCAGCCATTTGTTTTTGTTAGGAAAGACAGGCGGCTTCTGTCCGCGGCGGTCCATGTTCTGGACAGTGTGGTGCCGTGTGACAATAGTCACTCTGGCGTGGGGTGGGTTGCCGATCATTACGGTTTTCGTAGTTATAAGGCCGACCAAGTAAGTGAGAATGAGGTGGGTGGGATATGTAGCTGAAGGTAGCAGGTCGATACTTTGTTAGGATGGCGTATGGTTAACATTTTTTTTCCCCGTTAGTGTCTCCAAAAACCTTTCCGTGACATTAGGCACTAAGTCACCACAAGGAACTGCTGACACACTAAGTCACCATACCGTTGTGCTTGGACTTCGCTTGAACAGCACAGTCGTTGAGCCAGATTTGAAGGAATACGATGGACACATCAAAAGAATTTTTTTCAACAGTAGGTTTTCGTTTCTTTAATTCTGAAAGGAAGTGTGTTATTATGTACACCACCAGCAAAACTGTGTTTTTAAGTGGAAAATTTCCATAAGATTCTCGGAATAAACAAATGTACCTCATAACATTAAATAACTGGTCTTTGTAATTAAATTCCAGGGCTTGTTTTGTAAATTTGTAAATTAAGTTCCAAAGAATTTAAAGTTTCAGTGTTTTTTTCCCCCCATGACGGCGCGTTAACCCTTTAACGCCCAGTGACTGTAATATTTTACCGTTTGCAGTAACACTAAGATACTGCGCATTATGTCAGTGTATTGTGTTTACGTGTTTGCAACGATCCCTACAATAAGCAGCGATTTCTCCCGAAACAGTATTAGCCTGTTGGTGTACGTAATGGAAGAACAGCGTACTAGTATTTCCTGTGAGGTGGGAACTGAGGAATGGTGTAAAAATGCTGTGTAAATCAATGGAATATTATGCCTCGGAAGGTTAACTGTTGAAGCTAAAGATTTTTCGTGAGAGACTGTGGAGGCATTGTTGAGGAACAGAAACGTTTGCCTTAACTTTCCTGGCACAATTTAAAATCCTACAGATGTGATCTTAGGAAATTTAAATAGAAATGGAGATACAACGTGATAAAGAAGGGAATTGTTTTATGTGCCTTTACTGTCCCCTTTCAAGCGCTAAGAATATTTAAGAAAAAATAATGAAAATGTATCTGCGATATTCACAACCGTTTCAGTTTCTATTACAGCCTTCGCCATACTGCAGTATTTTTCCCTCTTGTCTTAACGTAATTATAATTGGATATAATTAGACATAAATGTCTCATCGAGGTATGAAAGTAGGCGTCAATCCATGCGATTCCAGTGTAGTTCTATAAGTTCAACACAGCGCCCTGTCATCTCGGTAATATGTGGACCATTTAAACGATCCATTGTCTTATCGTACGTGAAAGGACTTGTCTGACCAACGTAAGGACTTATCTCATGAATATAAAGTTCTTAACTTAGTCTATAGTTTCATTATTTACTCTGAGAACACGTCGAAATGTATACAAGAAATTCTGAAGATACTGTACTTTGCGCTTTAAATTATACCTATTTTTACTTTCCTGTGTTGCTCTACAAGTAGTTTTATTAATGTCCTATATCAGCTTGTAATGTTATATAACTTCTTTAATGTTGTATACGAAAAGTATCGAAAATCGTCAGATTAGAGATTCAGTAAACGGTATTCGAATTTCCTGCCCTTCGGATCCGACAAAATTCTCGGCTTGGCTTACTACGTGATAGTAGATATTCGGAGCGTAAGAAGAATTTTACTTCTACGTATTTTCCTGCTTTTAGGGATTCCGCTTTTGTAACCAATGCGAACTCCGCAATACTGCCATCAGAAAATTCGGTGAAGTATTCCACACGCTCACTGTTACGAGCAAACTGTAAACTTTACGTTTTTTGAAACGTGCATTGTGATATGCATATGTAATAAGAACCAACAAAATGCACACTTTTTTACGTTAAAGATTTAATTTAATTATAGTGTCTTCGGCTTGTTTCGAACATCCAACTCTTCATCCTCAGGAAAACTTGTACATGCAGTTTTATGGTATTTCATTCATGCATCCATACAAGCAGTCTGGTCGATGCCGTCGACCAGACTGCATACGAAACTTTAGTGTACCCATTTTTTGCTTAGTGACACGTTATTCATAAATATCTGATTTAAAGTGACTAACTTAACCCTTTAAAGACGAATGGCAGACTGCTTTATTTAAAGGCCCAGTCCGTACCGCGCAGTAAACACTTTTCATCTCGGTATTAAAAACCAATCAGTTTGTGGTGTAAGTGGCACAAGTCGCTGTTTCTTCTCAGAAAAATACAAAACATAAATACAGTGTGGGCAGAGCGTACAGTTGTTGAATGTCAAACCTGATGGTGCATCACGTAACCAGTAGGCTTTAAAAGGTTAAAGACGAAATAACTTAATTCCTGCCGCGGACCACAGAGCGCCACATAAGCTGCTGGCAGCAACAGTGATCCGACAACCGTAATTCTTCCTTATAAGTAGAAATGTGTGATACCATCAGCTTTCCAAAAAGAGTTGTGACCACTGCAGTGCGTTTGCAGTGATAGTGAACTGATCCATAATAGAATTAAATAAAGTGTAAGTCTGATAAACATAAAATTTGTTTAGTGCATTGTTAAGATATGTAAAACCTTATAAACGTATTTCAAACAGAGAACAATATTTTGTACCTTTAATATATGTTAAATAAATGTCAGCTTATCTGGTACATACGTAAATGTGAACTTTCTGTTATTATATGACTGGGGTTGAATTTTTTATTTAAACGGGAATTTTTTATTCTTATCCCGAACATTTTATTTTTGAGAATAATTTAATATTTTGAAATGCTTTAATGTTTTCAGTTTCAAACTCATCAGTTGTGTTTTCTCTCTTGGAAGCTGCGACCACAAATGTAACACTTGTATTTTTATGTTATAACTTTGGGGTTGGTACTTTCCCCATGGAGGCTTGCAAGAAACGAACGCAGTACGTTAGGACACGCTGTTGTTACCATTAATGTATGTTACGTATTACAGTACGATAGTTGGTGTTATTGTTGTACATGGCTTTTGCAAATAACATAGCGAAATGAGTTTGGCATGTTGTTGGCGTTACTTTGTTCTGCTGTTTTCCCGGTCGCTTAGCTATTCACCTAAAAATGACTCTGCTTTATGCATTTTCTGTGGCACGTTGCCAGCTTCTGTCTGCAAACATCCTGCCCACGTTCCGCTCTCGCCACAAAATTTGCAATTCCTGGTGTAACAAAGAGCGGTACGATATTTGGGATGAGAGTTTTTGTATGGTGTCGTGTTGAGCAGAATATCGCAACGGGACGGTTCAATTAATGCTGTTGACAAGGGAACGAAGGAAGATCTTCAAGGTACGAGATTTTAGGTCGCTTTTTGCGTTTGTGTTGTGCGCCAACTGTTATTTGGACAATGGAGAAGAAAGAGCTGGACTAAACATTAATCACGCTTCGGACAATTGGAAATGCATCTAACATTTTATTCGGAAAACCTGAACTTGTCGTACATAGGATTTTGATATTAAAAACCTGTGTTGCAGGGATATGATAATATAGTTCGTGTTGAATTACTCCCCTTCCAGACGAGGACTAATTGTGACCATTTATGAGTGCAGTATTAAGACTTCGTCTCACCAGAATGGGGAAATTTTTATTCTGGTTTCTTAGTAACACATGCACAGATTCTCGTAAATTACGTTAGGACTGAACAACACCAAATACCAGACCGTACGATATCTCACTCCATAAAACAGTACTTTTCATTCGCGATGCATATCAAGTGTGATGATTTTCTGAAAGCTTGGCTATGGGTAATTCGTTTTGTCAGTATTTCGGACAACTTGTGTTGCTACTGACTGCGAAGTATGCCATTGACCTTGGAATTGGTTTGCGTGGGGAAAGCCGGTCGTCCATTGTTTCTGACCAGTAGGCCTATCCTATTTAGTCCAGTTAAAAATACGTCGGGCTGAACTGAAGGCGTGTTTTGTGCTTATTTCGACAGTACAGTTATTTTCTGTTCTCTTCCGTTTATTTAGAACATTGCATGTATTTGACCTCAGCCTTGTTATAAAAGAAACACCAAACAAATAGCGACAAGTATTTGTTAAAAAAACTATGTGATGCAGTGATCGGGACTAGTGCTTCTAACAGGATCTCTGTGTTTCTCCTCCGACCGGTAAGGGAATCTCCCCACACCGTGCAGATCAGCTGTATTCTCTTGAGTCAAACACAGTACTTCCCAAGATGCATTCCATATATATGGCTTTTCGGGAGTTTTCTCTACCCCCCATGTAGAAATATTTTATCCAAGCCCATATTGGGCACCGAATGATACTCTCCAGATTTCTGGAAGTGGACGAATCATAATATCATTATTCTCTTCGATATTATTCTTGTTTGGATTATAATTTAAATCGTTTCGAAAGTTCCCTCTCTTGCCTTCTTCAGGATTTAAACAGAACACCCAGAAACACCTAAGGACGGGAGAAGAATTACTTCTTGAAACGCCATGCAGCGTGCCTCAAACCTGCTCACGCAGTAGACTATGTCAGGCTTAAGGCAGATGGTCTTCAAACCTGCTCACACAGTAGACTATGTCAGGCTTAAGGCAGGTCGTCTTCAAACCTGCTCACACAGTAGACTGTGTCAGGCTTAAGGCAGGTAGTCTTCAAACCTGCTCACACAGTAGACTATGTTAGGCTGAAAACAGATAGTCTTAAGTCTAACCTTGAAAGTGCCTTCCCATTTACTGAAACATCTGTACGGTTCTATTTTCTACAGAACATGGCAGTTTCCATGGGATATAGAATTTTGTATCTTAAGGAGGCGTATTATAATTGCTATTTTCTGTTTGAGTGTAGTATATTTTCCTGAATTCCTCAGGATCACCTCAGTTTATGGACAGTGTCTGTCGTCAGGCATTCTGCGAACACAGCACGCAATACAGTGCGGACATCAAGTGCTACTAGAACCAAGTCTAGATATTGTTTGTTCGTTAGATAAGAAACCTAAACTCATATTTCTGTTGGTGTGCAAGTCCTGGTTGTCAGGGTCTGTAGCGAAGATATTCAATGACATACGGCGTACTATAGGCGACACTGTCAATTCGATATAACATCAGTGTGCCCTACCCTTTTGCGTTTACCGATCCTGGAAATCATTGAAAACCGAAGTAAGCAAGACAGGCAAAGTACTCGTACGTACGTATAACCTAACATAGCGGCGCTTTCGTGTAACCATAGTGGCAGTAGAAAAGCAATAAGTATTACATATTCTTAGTGTGTGTCTGAAGCCGTAGGTATCCAGCATGCAATGCGCATGTGGCCTGCCTTGCTCCACAGTATTTTTCCGCATTATCTCATAAACGCACCATTTTCGGGGAGGGGGGTGGGAAGTATTGAATATAAAATGTGTTTTGATTTTTTCTGTAACTTACGTGTGAAACGCTTTTCATTCTAAGAAGAACTCAGCGAGATACGACAAAAATGTGTATTGGTCTCCATGTGAAGTACCCGTTGTGCTTGTCCGATTTTATTTCGGCTTGAACTCTCCAGACATATTGTCGAAAAATGCTCAAATACCCAATTTCATGCAAATCGGTTTAGTGGGAGCCGAATTGCTCCATTTGGACATACGGGCGGGCGGACAGACGGACAGACGTGACGAAGCTAATAGTCGTTTTTCGCAATTTTGCTAACGCGCCTAAAGAGTGATTTGAGTTTGCTTTGAAGAGATATGCCATGATCAGTTTCATATTTATTTCGGAAACTTCCACCACAGAACTTATTTAAGAGCAGGTTATGACTTACGGTAACCACCACCACATCGTGCCCTTCAGTAACTACTGTGCCACGAATCGATCTTCGTACGCTTACTTGTTGGTGAAATATGTGACTTTGGTGCTGAAGTGAATTGATAATGATCAGAGTCTTCTGGAATATGACGCCGTGTATTATGTTAGATACATAATGAGGGGATTAATGATCTGTACTCACCCAATATTGTTCGGGTGATAAAATCGAGAAGAATGAGGTGAGCGGAGGATGTAGTGCGTATGGGGGAGAGGAGAGGCGTATACAGGGTTTTGATGGGGAAACCTGAAGGAAACAGACCACTTGGGAGACCCAGGCGTAAATGGGAGGATAATATTATTTTTGATAGGGGACATTCTTTTGTGTATAAATATATATATATATATATATATATATATATATATATATATTAACGTCCAAAACATTAAGATGGATCTTCAGGAAGTAGGATATGGTGGTGTGGACTGGATCGAGGTGGCTCAGGATAGGGACTTGTGAATGCGGTAATGAACCTTCGGGTTCCATAGAATGTGGGGAATTTCTTTACTAGCTGAAAAACTTTTAGCTTCTCAACAAAGACTCTACTCCATGGAGTAAGTAAGTAAGTAAGTAAGTAATTAAGTAAGTACTCGTAGTCTGTTAGAAATTATTCTACGTTTCGGGTGATCGTTGGCAAATTTCTACGAGACAACACGGCCTCATCCAACACGACAGTAATCTTTTCTATAATGGTTCCTTTGTGATTGTCAAACTTAGAATTAATTTTCATGCCCTTAATCCACTTTTCCAAAACGTCACAATAAATAGTCACTAAAATGTGTATTAATGTACCTTTGTTCCTGAACGCGCTAGGATGGCATGAGGTGGACTGTGGTTATAGCACCACGCATTTTTAATCTCGTCACTACCTGACAGTGAGAGGTCCAGTTCAAGCCTCAGCCGCTTTACCCCGAGGGAAGGAGCCCCAAATAATAGAGGCTGGGATGGCCCCGGAGCTGGTCGGGACACTTCAATAAAAAATAATCTCTTGCAGCTGCCAGGAGTCGACCAAGATCCCTCTGTCGTCCAGCCCATACCCTAGCCATTATATTGCACACATTCCCGACTGCGTGTAACTGATGTAAACGTGGATAAATATGCGTGAAAATATCTTAGTTAAATGTCAGAACACAGAATCATAGACACGTTTCCATTGGGATTCGGCAAAATGTGGGTCATTCGAGAAGGAAGCCCAGTTAAACGCTCTGAAAAGTTAGGTAACCAACGGCAACATGATCGAAATGCCTGTGTATTCATTACGGTGTATTAACATGTAGAAATAATTAATATTATGAGTATGCGGCCTAAAGGCTCAATAAGAAATTAAATATTATATTGGGTACGCATCAGATTGTGTTAACGTGACATGTGGTCAATAATAATCGTGCACAACTGTGAGGAAACAGCGGCGTGCTGATTATTAATGGTAATATCTGAAATGTAACTATATATATATATATATACACATACATACATATACATATACATTTAATACTTCCCTGCAAGCAGAAGTTTTCCCTTTTCTTATAGAACCGACGTTTGTACATACGTCAAATGTTTTTAATTTGTTGTTTGCTTTACTCAATTATTATACCAACTATTGCACATATATGAAATGTATAAAATTCATACATTAAAACATTAAAACTCTCCGACATATTTCGGTCCTAGGACCATCATCAGGGAGCCATATTGTCCTTGCTAAAGTCACACTATAAAAAGTCACATTAATTTCGCTGTACCAGTTGGGTATTGTGGCAGCCCAACTGGTACAGCGAAATTAATGTGACTTTTTATAGTGTGACTTTAGCAAGGACAATATATCTCCCTGATGATGGTCCTGGGACCGAAATATGTCGGAGCGTTTTAATGTATGAATTTTATAAATTTTATATATGTGCAGTAGTTGGTATAATAATTGAGTAATTCGACAACATGCACGGTGTAACAACGAAAATAGTTGTTTGCTGTTTAATTCTGTTATGTTGTGTAGTATTTAGTGATGTTTTAGGTGTGTCATTTTAATAATTTTTTGTTAATTAATTGATCATAATTTAAAATTAAAATATTAATCCGGTGTTGTCCTTTTGATAGCCCACATCTTTCTTAAACACATTTGATATACCCTTCCTTTATTTTCTTCTTATGTCAAATTTGTGTGAAAATATGTTAGCGTAAGTATGTACGTGATCTTACTTCAGGGTATTACGTCTATGTATTGAGAATGCGTTGTTATCCCACAACACTGGATTGATCGCGATGTCTTTAGGTACGCGTGCTGGCTTCCGTGATTTGATAAAGGAAAATCTCATATCAATTGACGATCGAGATCAATTAAATATACAGACGCGGTACTACACGACATTAAATCAGCTGCAAATAATAAGTAAAGTTAGACACGCTGATAAACAACAGTTGCAGAGGGAATAATATCTCGTGTCCTTAAAAGAAATTAACAAATTTAAATATCATTCGTATATTTTTTATTTTAGACACTACTGTCAACTCTTCAAAGACTAAGAGTAACATTAACTGTATTTAAATATTCGACTAGTACCGCACTGTAAACACTCATTGTCTCGGTTACAAAAACCAATCTGTTAATGCTATACGGGTGAATAACCGTCATTTGTTCTGAAATCCAGACAAAAGAGGTCAATACATTGTGGCCAGAACGTAGAATATTTGAACGTTGAATCTGTTGGCAGATTAGTAATCACTGGGCTTTAAGGGTTAATATTGAATTATTGTACATGTTTGAAAATTTAAATGACCTGATGATGGCAAGCACTGAGGGTCGAAACATGACGTCAGCTGTGTAACATGTAAATAAATTAAGTTGTGTGCGCATCGACTGACACCGTTGTGTGGGCCTGTGTGATATGTACAATACAGTGAATTGTTAAAATATAGAATGCAGGTTACGAAGCTCTGTATTTTTCGTCATTGTTGCATCGAATACAGACTGTATCCCTACACGGTAGGCTGCTGACCAGTTAGTCTCTGTAATGGAAACAGTGTTAAAATATAATATAAATATATGTAATATAATACAAACACAACTTTACATTTTATTGGATTATATTAGGTTATAATTCCAGCCACATGTTTCGGCCCATTTGTAAGGCCAACTTCAGGCTGATTTTTGAGTAGATGGTGTGTCCTACTCAAAGATCAGCCTGAAGATGGCCTTACAATTGGGCCGAAACATGTAGCTGGAATTATAACCTTATATAATCTAATAAAATATAAAGTTGTGTAACTGTATATTATATTGTATTTTGTTATATTATATTATATTTTAACGTTTTCAATACAACGGGGTTGTCTCACTGGAAAAGACAGTGTGTTCAATTTTCGGTAGGAACCGAATATTGAATAAAATACGATTGAATTATGTGTTTCAAATTTTAAGCCATAATTACAGGTGCAGCAAGTGCAAAGAAATTTCATGTATAATTCATAAATTAAGCAGTTAGTTTGAGCGCAGATACTTTGTGTATTATGCAAGCTTAGCGGCCGCAGACCCACGCCTTAGACCGCGCGGCCACTGGGATCGGCCGTCATATAATTTACGTTCCTTTAATTGCAAAGCTTATCGTTAAACATAAAGCATAGTCTGTCAGTACAGGTACGTAGAAATGTAACTGGTTTGTACGTCAGTAGGAGATGCAAAATGAGTACGAAATTGAAAAAAATAGTCTCGAGTATTTTTATTGGAAACGAAATACGTAAGGTAATGAATGTGAAAATAGAATGTCGCGTGATAAAGATAATAATGAAAATATCTGTTGACGAAATACGTCCTTGGAAATTCAATACGAGGTTCATTTAACGAAGTTTAGTTATTGTAGTCTTCTGTTTGGGGTTCATTTTACGACGCTCGCAGTACCTCAGACTCTTTATCGTCTGTGGTAAAATGGTTTACGAAAGGGGGATTGTAAAGGATCTGGAAGGAAGCGACCGTCGCGCAATCAAAGAGGTATCCTGGTATTTTCCTAGTGTGCTGGGAAAAACTGTGTGAGACCAGTAATAATAACATGTATAGCTAACTGAATTCAAACTGGACACCTTCTGTGTACAAGTTTGGAACGTTACCGCTAATTATACCTGTCAGAACTTTTATTCCCGTGACGGTTTTCTAGAATTTCTCACGTTAACCTTTAATCAAAGACCAAGAAGCCAACTTATCTCTTATTAGTTCTTCCACGTACTGAATTCATCAGTCATCTGTACATTCTCGAAATGCATTCATCGATCTTCCTCGTTTCCCCTAACTGCGTTCATTAATCTATTTCATTCGCTAATTATTCCGCAAGAGTGCATAGCTATTGCCATATGGACATTTCTAGCGAAGCAATCATGTGAAGCAAGCGGACTGTAGCGCCTCCGGTCGGCCAGACATTTAATTGGTCGCAACAGGTTAGGGTAAATATGCAGAGACCGTTTCGACAGTCCTGCCTCATAATCACAGACACAAGCCATCAACACCCTCATTCACTTCACGTCTCCAACCCCCTCAGTTGATACAGCCTGTCTCGTCTGTTTCTAACAGTCCTCGCAAATAAGTCAGATATTACACCACTGGTGTACAAGTTTTAAATTCGTGTTTATTATATACCAATATATACATAAATAAGTGATGTAAATTTATATTCAATTTATATAATTTTACACCACTTATTTGTGCATATATTGGTTATAATAAACATTTAAAGGTAAAGGTAAAGTGATCCCGTTACAGAACCAGTGTGGCCCAGAGGGTGGGTAGAGGTATAGCTCTACTCTTCCATGACCGCGGCACTAGAAGGGGGTGAGTGATCAGCAGCACGCCCCGGCCGCACATTACCCCCGGGAAAGACCCGGTACCCATTATACAGGAGGCTGGGTGGACCTCAGGGCCGGTCTGGACGGGCGGAAAATCTCGTCCCCACCGGCATTCGATCCCCGACCGTCCAGCCCGTAGTCAGTCGCTATACCGACTGAGCTACCCGGTCCACATTTAATAAACATTTATTATTCAATATGCACGGTTATGAACATAAAATATTTAAATTCGTATGCACGTATATTTGAAGTGTTATGCAGTCATTTCAGCAGCTCTTTTTTAAGGAAGTGTGACATCTGTAAGCTTATAAAGCTATCGAAGAACGGTAACTGGAGTCTGAGTGAATCCCCATGGCGGGTTCTTCCGTTCAGATGAGTGGTTCCCGAAGTGCAATCCACGGATCCCCACAGGGCCTACGTTTCTGCAATGGCTACGTTGGCGTGTACTTATTTTTTTATTACAGGAATAATGCATTATTAAAAGTTAGTCGCGGAACGTCTTTAAATGACGAAATGCTTATTTCGTGTGACCGTTAGAATATCTAGTTAAGAAACTCCCTGTACCGCCGAAGCGAGCGACGCTCAGTTTAATTAAGGTAAAATCATACAATGCATTGTTACGTGTGCTGCTGGTATGTATTCGTAGCTGTCTGATTACAACGTGTGTTACACGCGGATCACAGAAAGAAAGGTTTGCGCATTAAATTAAAGAACTTGCATTTTTGCACCTGCTACAGATCTGAAATGTGTAGCTGTGTTCACCACCACAGATCGCCAGTCCTGTTTAGTCTTATTTTCATTGTTACACCGTGCATGTTGTCGAGTTACTTAATACACCAACTAATGCACTTATATAAAAGTTACACATTAAAACACTAAAATTGCTCCTACATGTTTCGGTCCTAAGACCATCATCAGGGAGCTGTATTTCTTTGC
>Ga0123352_10008006_pt1 | contig 16410 bp, 9 predicted proteins | sample TergutLab28metaG_FD_89700 | JGI IMG/M metagenome (GOLD analysis project Ga0123352, IMG submission 89700) | Labiotermes labralis P1 segment gut microbial communities from Petit-Saut dam, French Guiana - Lab288 P1 | ecosystem: Host-associated > Arthropoda: Insects > Digestive system > Gut ... | reverse complement strand
GGTGTGTGTGTGGTGTGTGTGTGTGTGTGTGTGTGTGTGTGTGTGTGTGTGTGTGTGTGTGTGTGTGTGTGTGTGTGTGTGTGTGAGGGTATATATATATATATATATAAGATGGCTCTAAAAAGCCGAAACATGTAGGTGACAGCTGTAAATTCGTAAATTATGTAGTTAAAAAGCTGTGTTAGGCTATACGTTGTTATTATATTATTTAATTACTAGAGAAACGCAAAACGGTGATGCCTTGCCTTTAAATCATGTGGCATCATTCTGTTGTTTTAAATCGAATTTATAAGAATTCTGGCTGTAGTTTTGGTTCGCTGCAACACATTGCGGCCGGCTGTATTGCCACCAGTTGACATAAACCGGAGCGTAATGAGGTAAAAATCGCTCATATACTAACGGTAGATAACGTACGATATTTTAAAATTATTCCAAAAAGTTAAATGATATTAAATTAATCACATTCCAAAAATTATTATTCAAAAAAGGAGCAATAATATTCCACTATTTAGAAAAATAATTTTAATAATGATTGTGGTATTTACTGTTTGTAAAGGAGAGGCCAATACCTGATATATTTTATCTTTTATATAAAATGTTCACCTCCCTGTTGTGGCCAAAAGATTCTGTCGAAACGTGTTGCAGTGAACGTTAAAAATATGCATTATTCTTGTTAGTTGTGTTAGCTGAATACACAAATGAACTCAAAAAGTATATTGTTATTACATTGTCACCTTCAGCAAGATGTGTAGAAATTTTTTGTTTTGTTGACCGCGCATCTCGATATAATCGAGTAAAGAAAAACCAACTTGATGCACAACTTATAAATTAGTACATTTCGTCAGCCTCTACATGTTTCGGGCGTACCTATGCCCATCATCAGGAGGTACAACTGTATGTATACAGCAGTTGGTACTTATTATTCTTTTTTAGATGATTGACTGTTGTCCTTTCCAAACAGGACAGCAGACAGTGCACTACGGTTGTACCTCCTGATGATGGGCATAGATACGTCTGAAACATCTAGAGTCTGACGAAATTTACTAAGCTTTAAGTTGTGCATCTAATTGGTTAAGGTATATAAAATATAGCCCTATACCTGACACAAAATATAATTTGTACATTGTAGCAGCTATACTGTGTTTACAGTTTAGAGAGCATGTGATGTTTCTCTTTATCTCAATTCTTTACACAATTCTGGTAGCTGCCTCTGAAATACGTCTTGCAGTACATGTAGCACCACATGATTTTATTCACTTAACCCCCCGTCCAAGCCATTCTTAGTTTTGCTTCTGTATCTTTGGGAAGAGTCGGAATTGGGCGCTTTGTCTGTCAGTGGATGGTCAACTTCGAGTTGTCTGTTGGTAGGAAACCTTATTCAACTTTAGAATACTCGGTTCTCCCTTAAACTTCATTCTCCTTCTTTCTACTCCGGATTATTCTCATTATTATTATGTTCATCAGCGTCATTATTACTGCGTTTTAGAGATTTATCTGACGGGTGCGCGTTGACTGCATATGAACAAATGATGTCAAGCACTAAGACAGTGTACTGCAACAATTGATGCCAAGCTCTGACACAGTTTATTGCAGCACTTGATGCCAAGCCCTGACAGAGTGTACTAAAACATTTGATGCCAAGTTCTGACACACTGTATTGCAACAATTGATGCCAAGCCCTGACAAAGTGTATTGCAGCACATGATATCAAGCATTGATAGAGTGTATTGCAGGACTAGATGTCAAGCCCTGACACAGTGTATTGCAAAACTTGATGCCAAGTTCTGACACAGTGTACTGTAGCACTTCATGCTAAGCTCTGACACAGTGTACTGTAGCACTTCATGCTAAGCTCTGACACAGTGTACTGCAAAATTGTTGCCAACTTCTGACAAAGTGTACTGCAGCACTTAATGCCAAGTCTTGACACAGTGTAACGCAGCACTTGAAGTCAGGCCCTGACAGAGTGTATTGCAACACTTGATGTCAAGGTCAGACACAGCGTAATGCAGCACTTGAAGCCAAGCCCTGACACAGTGTACTGTAACAATTGATGACAAGCTCTGATACAGTGAATTGCAGCACTTAAAGTCAAGCTCTGACACAGTGTATTGCAACATTTGATGTCAAGCCCTGACACATTCTACGGCAACAATTGATGCCAAGCTCTGAACCAGTGTACTGCAACACTTCATGTCAGGCCATGACACAGTGTACTGCAACACTTCACGCCAACCTCTGACACAGTGTACTGCAGCACTTGATGCCAAGTCGTGACACAGTGTACTGCAGCACTTGATGTCAAGGTCTGACACAGTGTATTCCGAAACTTGATGCCAAGCCCTGACACAGCGTACTGCAACACTTGATACCAAGCTCTGACACAGTGTACTGCAGCACTTGATATCAAGCCATGACACAGTGTATTGCAACATTAGATGTCAAGCCCTGACAAAATATATTGCAGCATTTGATGTCAAACCCTGACACAGTGTATTGCAACACTTGATGCCAAGCCCCGAAACAGTGTATTGCAGCACTTGATGCCACGTTCTGACGCAGTGTACTGCAGAACTTGATGCCAAGCTCTGACACAGTGTACTGCAGCACTTGATGTCAAGGCCTAACACAGTGTATTGCAGAACTTGATGTCAAGCCCTGACACAGAGCATTGCGAAACTTGATGGCAAGCCCTCACACAGTGTACTGCAACACTTGATGCCAAGCTCTGACACGGTGTATTGCAACACTTGAAGTCAGGCCCTGACACCGTGTATTGCAACACTTGATGCCAAGCCCTGACATAGTGTACTGCAACACTTGATGCGAAGATCTGACACAGTGTACTGCAGCACTTGATACCAAGCCCTGACACGGTGTACCGCAACATTTGATGCCAAGCTGTGACACAGTGTACTGCAGCACTTGATGTCAAGCCCTGACACAGAGCATTGCGAAACTTGATGGCAAGCCCTGACACAGTGTACTGCAACACTTGATGCCAAGCTCTGACACAGTGTACTGCAGCACTTGATGCCAAGCCCTGAAATATTTTAGTGCAACACTTGATATCATACTCTGACACAGTGTACTGCAATACTTGATGCCAAGCTCTGGCACAGTGTAATGCAGCACTGGATGCCAAGTCCTGACATATTGTACTGCAGCACTTGATAACAAGCCCAGACCCAGTGTATTGCAGGACTTGATGTCAAGCCCTTCCACAGTGTATTGCAACATTAGATGTCAAGCCCTGACACAATGTATTGCAGCACTTGTTGTCAAGCCCTGACACAGTGTATTGCAACACTTGATGCCAAGCCCTGACACAGTTTACAGCAGCATTTGATGCCAAGCTCTGACTCAGTGTACTGCAACACTTGGTGCCAAGCACTGACACAGTGTACTGCAACAATTGATGCGAAGCTCTCACACAGTGTACTGCAGCACTTCATGCCAAGCTCTGACACATTTATTGAAGAATTTAATGCCAAATTCTTGACACAGTGTACTGCAGCACATGATGGCAAGCTCGGACACAATATCTTGCAGCACTTGATGTCAAGCCCTGACACAGTGTATTGCAACACTTGATGTCAAGCCCTGACACAGTGTACTGCATCACTTGATGCCAAGCTCTGACACTGTGTACTGCACCACTTGTTGCCAAGTCTTGACACAGTGTACTGCAGCACATGATGTCAAGCCCTGACACGGTGTATTGCAACACTTGAATTCAGGCCCTGACACCGTATATTGCAAACTATGATGCCAAGCCCTGAAACAATATACTGCAACACTTGATGCGAAGCTCTGACACAGTGTACTGCAGCACTTGATGCCAAGCCCTGACACGGTGTACCGCAACATTTGATGCCAAGCTGTGATACAGTGTACTGCAGCATTTGATGTCAAGCTTTCACACTGTGTATTGCAGCACTTGATGTCAAGCCCTGACACAGAATATTGAGAAACTTGATGGGAAGCCCTGACACAGTGTACTGCAGCACTTGATGCCAAGCTCTGACACAGTGTACTGCAACACTTGATGTCAAACTCTGACACAATGTACTGCAATACTTGATGCCAAGCTCTGACACAGTGTAATGCAGCACTTGATGCCAAGTCCTGACACAGTGTACTGCAGCACCTGATATCAAGCCCTGACACAGTGTATTGCAGCACTTAATGTCAAGCCTTCACACAGTGTATTGCAACATTAGATATCAAGCCCTGACACAATGTATTGCAGCACTTGATGCCAAGCCCTGACATAATGTATTGCAACACTTAATGCGAAGCTTTGACACAGTATATTGCAGCATTTGATGCCACGTTCTGACACAGTTTACAGCTGCACTTGATGCCAAGCTCTGCCTCAGTGTACTGCAACACTTGATGCGAAGCTCTCACACAGTGTACTGCAGCACTTGATGCCAAGCTCTGACACATTTATTGAAGCATTTGATGCCAACCTCTTGACACCGTGTACTGCAGCACATGATGGCAAGCTCGGACACAATATATTGCAGCACTTGATATGAAGCCCTGACACAGTGTACTGCATCACTTGATGCCAAGCTCCGACACACTGTACTGCAACTCTTGATGCTAAGCTCTGACACAGTGTAATGCAGCACTTGATATCGAACTCTGACACAGTGTAATGCAACACTTGATGTCAAGCCCTGACACAGTGAATTGCAACACTTGATTCCAAACTCTGACACAGTGTACTGCAACACTTGATGCCAAGCTCTAACAAAGTTATTGCAGCAATTGATGCCAAACTCTGACACAGTGTAATGCAACAGTTGCTATCAAGCCCTGACACAGTATATTGCAACACTTAATGCCAAGCCCTAACACAGTGTACTTCAACACTTGATTACAGGTTCTGACACAGTGTACTGCAGCACTTGATGTCAAGCTATGACACAGTGTAATTCAACACTTGATGTCAGGCCCTGACGAAGTGTATTACAATACTTGATGCCAAGCCCTGACACAGTGTAGTGCAACACTTGATATCAAGCCCTGACACATTGTACTGTAGCACTTGATGCCAAGTTCTGACACATTTTATTGCAACACTTGATGCCAAGCCCTGACACAGTGTACTGGAACACTTGATGCCAAGCCCTGACACATTGTACTGAAACACTTGATTCCAAGCTCTGATACAGTTTACTTCAGCACTTGATGCCGAGCTCTGACACAGTGTATTCCAACACTTGATGGGAAGCTCTGACACAGTGTAATGCAGCACTTGATGTCAAGCTTTGACACAGTGTACTGCAGCATTACATGCCTAGCTCGGCCACAGTGTATTGCAGCACTTGATATCAAACCCTCACACAGTGGATTGCAACACATGATGCCAAGCCTTGACACAGTGTATTTGCAACACTTAATGCCAAGCTCTGACACAGTGTACTGCAGCACTTGAAGCCAAGCACTGACACCTTTTACTGCAACACTTGATGCCAAGCTCCGACACAGCGTACTGCAACACTTGATGCCAAGCTCTGATACAGTGTACTGCAGCACTTGTTGCCAAGTCTTGACACAGTGTACTGCAGCACATGATGTCAAGCCCTGACACTTTTTACTGCAGCAGGTGATGGCAAGCCCTGACACAGTGTAATGCAGCTCTTGATGCCAACCTCATATACAGTGTACTGCAGCAATTGATGCCAAGCTGTAACACAGTTATTGCAGCAATTGATACCAAACTCATTCACATTATATTGCAGCATTTGAAGTCTAGCCCTTACACTGTGTACTGCTGCACTTGATGCCAAGCTCTGACACAATGTACTGCAACACTTGATGCCAAGCTCTGACATAGTGTACTGCAGCACTTGTTGCCAAGCCCTGACACAGTGTACTGCAACACTTGTTGCCAAGCTCTGACACAGTGTACTGCAACACTTGATGCCAAACTCTGACACAGTGTACTTCAGCACTTGATGCCAAGCCCTGACACAGTGTACTGGAACACTTGATGCTAAGCCCTGACACAGTGTACTGGAACACTTGATGCCAAGCTCTGACACATTGTAATGCAGCACTTGATGCCAAGCTCTGACACAATTTATTGCAACACTTGATGCCAAGCCCTGACACAGTGTACTGCAGCACTAGATGTCAAGCCCTGACACAGTGTATTGCAACACTTGATGGCAAGCTCTGACACAGTGTACTGCAACACTCGATCCCAAGCCGTGACACAGTATACTGCTGCACTTGATGCCAAGCTCTAACACATTTTATTGCAACACTTGATGCCAAGCCCTGACACAGTGTACTGGAACACTTGATGCCAAGCTCTGACACAGTGTACTGCAACACTTGATTCCAAGCTCTGATACATTTTACTTCAGCACTTAATGCCAAGCTCTGACACAGTGCATTCCAACACTTGATGGGAAGCTCTGACACAGTGTAATGCAGCACTTGATGCCAAGCCCTGACACAGTGCACTGCAGCGCTTGATGACAAGCCCTGACACAGTGTATTGCAACACTTGATGCCAAGCCCTGACACAGTGTACTGGAACACTTAATGCCAAGCTCTGACACAGTGTACTGCAGCACTGGATGCCAAGCCCTGACACAGTGTAATGCAACACTTGATGCCAAGCCCTGACACAGTGTACTGCAGCACTTGATGTCAAGCCCGGGCAGAGTGTATTGTGGCATTTGATGTCAAGCCCTTACACAATTTATTGCAGCACCTGATGCCAAGCTCTGATACAATGTACTGCAGCAATTGTTGCCAAATTATTGCATACTGTATTTGTACACTTTTTTTAAATTTACCCCTCTTATTTTACATTTGTTTCAAGTCATTGTCGAGAATGCACAAGAGAACAACTTATGCGAAGTTCATTCTCCGGCACTGCTGTTCCTGTTTTTTTCTGACATACTAACAAAGACTAAATAATTTGTTAGATTTTCCTGAAACTCATGATAATTATATTTGCAATAAATTGGCGAGGAGACGCGAGTTTCTTTAAAACCAGTACAGTCTTCATTATCCTGTACTTAAGAGCGCAATTGAATTTTTAACCTAATTTTGCATATATTTTGACCAATGCTGGTGACGTTCTATGTGGCAGGACTCTACGTAATGCCGCTGAACACTGTGAGTTGCGCCGAACACAAACACCATTGTGGTCATATTCTACACATTTCGTGCAATATGGAAGAAATTCAGAAAATACGGTGCGCGCAAATAAGAACCGCGTTTGTTTCAATTTTCTGGAATTATACGCGGTGAAATCCACACTTTGCTTTAAGGCCGTAAGTGAATCTTTGTCTGCATTTTATACGTCTATTTGGATAGTCTTTGAAATTCAGTGCGAAAAATCTGAGTTCAATACTATTGATCATTTGTGAGCTTCATAAGAATTTATGTAGTGGAAGTCGTACATTTCTTACGATTTAAATGCAGTTTCGCTCTATATTCTATAGTTTTTGCTCATTCAAGATAACATTTGGTGTAGCACATATAAACAAAATTTAATATGATTTGATTTTCTTAAAAATTCGACACGTGGGAACCCATACTTTTCTTATTGGCATAAATTCATTTCTATCCTATGTGTCAACATTTATTGTCCGATGTTGCAGAAACGCGACTTAAAATTCTGCACATAATTTTTTCCACCCGCTGTCTTGTTTTTGTCGTGAATTACATTTACAATTTCAACGTGTTTTTTGTCGTCATAGAGAGAGAACCTCGTTAATAAGAACAATTCCTTTTCCTTAAATAACTTCACAATCTTCGTTAAAGATCCTGCTGTAAATCTTCTAACCACGTCGAAGCGCATAACTGAAGCCCGCAGACACTGTTGTGTTGTTGCTAATACAATGGAAATACTGGAGCTTATTTGTGCTGCACTTCTTTAACTGAGACTCCAGTAATTCAGTATTTTCATTGCATACTTTCTCCTTCGTTAAACAGGATTGAAGAAAAGGGACATAAATCTCACATTAGTGTGAGACGAAATTCTGAAAAAAAAAATTTTGTTGAAAGATAACGGAGAGAATCACTCGGAAGGACTGTACGTAGGTTTTGGGTTAAATATAAGATTTATTTTTTTTTTAATTTGGGATAAATATATATACTGGATTCCAGTGGCGAAGTGTTCATTTCATTGGCAGCTCCTTTTGAATACTGTAATGACATTTGCGGCTTCCTTAAAGTTGGGAAAGATTCTTGTCCACCTGCGGGAATATAAAACTTTCAAGAAGAATTTCTATGTAAATATTTCCTTATTAATCTGTACTTAAATCTCAAACCAATACTGCATTTTTACTTATTTAATGACGTTTTCTGAGTATTTCAGTTTTAACACTGTATTCAGAAATTACTGCATGAAGCAGCTTGCTTTGTATAACTAAACACATTTCCCAATGTTGGGTGCATTAGACAGACGTTTACAGCAGCAGATTCTATTTTCTCTTCCTCCTAAAATTTTTAATTTTCCTTACTTAAAGCACGTGACTGCTCTCACTGTGCTCAGTCACCAATTACTTTATTAAAAGTAAGGTAAAGAATTATGAACCAAAGTGCGCGATATTGAATCGACTTCTAGATGTGTGTTACTTCATTTTTATTTGCGGCAAGTTGTTTTCTTTTAATACATTTACCGTGAATCTTAAGTTATTTTGTACTACGACCAACAAACGCACAATTATTTCACAAATTGTCCCACTCCCACATGTTTCGACACTATCGTGTCATCCTCAGGCAGCTTGTAATCAATACCTTGCCAAGTTACACAAGTATTTCAAATGCAGCTGTTGGTAATACAGTTTATAATTAAGATGTTTCACATAGGTTTTATGCAAGTTTTCATATAAAACCTATGTGAAACATCTTAATTGTAACTTGTATTACCAACAGCTGCATTTGAAATACTTGTGTAACTTGGCAAGGTATTGATTACCAGCTGCCTGAGGATGACACGATAGTGTCGAAACATGTGGGAGTGGGACAATTTGTGAAATAATTGTGCGTTTGTTGGTCATAGTACAAAATTTAAAAAAAAAATCATTTCAGAAGTTGTTTGACGCGTAATTTTTACGCATTCGGGGAATCTAGAGCTCGCTGCCTGCTGTTGTGTTGCACAGCTGAGCATTTGAACGCGGATTAGAGCAGCGTCTCGGAAACAGCTGTGAGCTTATCTGCTCCACAGGCTGTGTACACGGAAATGATTCGAGTTTGTCGCAGTGGCCGCTACTGGCTTGCTCTTTTATGCCGTATAAAACCGGCATAAAAGAGGGCAAAACGTACAGACGGACAGACCCATTGCCTTGGGCCTGTCCGTCTGTCATCGCAAATTAAACAACTCTATTATGAATAATTGGATTTTAGTTAAATGCAGAACCACATATTTTATTGCAATATAATGTAGCTAATTGTAGTTTGCTAGGCGCTATCGCAAAACTGCAAAATGTAACTATTAGATTCGTCATGTCTGTCCGTCCGCCTATCCGCATGCATCAACTCAGCTTCCAATGAACAGATTTTCGGGAAATGTAAGACTCGTGGATTCTTTGAAAATCTGTCGAGAAAATTCAAGTTTCATTACAATCTGGAAAAAAGGCAGGTAATTTATAAAGACGTCTGTACAGTTGTGTACAGTTGTGGCAATAACTATCTGAGTGCTGCTGGGAGTGAGAAATGTTGCACACAAAAGTTGTAGATAAAATTAAAACACATTTTGTGTTCAACAATTTTTTCGAAAATCGTGCCATCTAGACACAATACATCCAGACAGGCCACATATGGCAATAAAATACGGCGCAGATAGTATCCACGGATATAAACAGACCAACTCAAAATATTTAATACTTAAATAATTTTCCATTTTAAAAGTGTCTACGCGAACGCTGCTCAATATTACTGTGTACATATATTTCCTGGCTTGTTTTCGATATTTCCAGCAACTTAGACTGCTATCATCAGCAACAGGGCGCACGTAATCTGTCTTCGTCCTTCCCCTGTTCCACCTACGTCCACTCTGACAGTCGTAATGTATTCTTATATAACTGGGTAATGCGAGTGCCTTCCGTTCTGAAAACGCTGTCTCAGCTTGCATTTGTAACACACAACAGCCTCATTTAAATTACGCACGATTAGTTCTCTTGTTTACTGCCTTGTCTGGTGGTCATAAAGTTTATTTCCCCTTTATCTGAATTTTTCTTTCATGCTGTTTCAACAGGTACAATTAACACACCCGCCAAGGAGTAGGGGTACCTCCATTAAATTACATAATTTCAAAACTTATCTTGTTGTTTTAAATTTGTGTTGAAGTTTCACAAATGAGTGTAATGATACGTTGGTAATTCTTTTTATGTATATATATATATATATATATCACTAATATTCATGCACGCTGCCTTGATTATCATTCTTTTATTTGCTCAATTGTTTTGTTGTCAGCAATTATTTGTTTCCTACTGTGGTCGCTTATTATAAGCCAAGATTTTTGTTCTAACAGCAGAAAGTGCGAAGTTCTATTTGTGTTCTTTACAAATTACAGTTAAGGTATATATATATATATGATCTCCAGGAGGTGGGATGTGGGTATATGGACTGGATTGGGCGGGCCCGGGATAGAGACAGGTGGCGGACGCTTGTGAGTGCGGTAATGAACCTTCGGTTTCCGTGAAATATGGGGAATTTCTTGACTAGCTGCAAACCAGTTAGCTTCTCAAGAAGGACTCTGCACCATGGAGTAAGTAAGTAAGTATATATATATATATTGCTATACACATAACGGCCGCTGCACGCCATTTTCCTTTTATCAGTTATTTCCTGATCGTCAGCAATCAAAATATTATCTGAAATATTCTTGTATATTCAGAAGTGATTTCTTAATTTATGCCGTCATTATTATAATTCATAACGTACATAAAGCTGTTTGTGTTTTAGAGCCTTTGCAAGACACCGGCCACTCCCGTCACACTCCCTGATCTATTTCTGCCATTTTGTTTCCATTTTCAACTCCTTATTATATTTTAAATTTGAATATTTTGCCACAATATTTGCACGCTAATATTATTAAGTATTTTCACCAATTTTGACGATTTCTATTTTCACAGTTTATTTTTTATAAACCCTTCGAAGACTTTCTACATTACAGAAAAGCAATTAGTGTTTGTCAGTTCATTTTTCTATATTATGCAGTTATTTCTTTAATATAGAGGTGCAAACTTCATGTGAGCGCGCTTTCCCAAACCCATTCGTGGTCTCATCTTGCACAGTTGCACACATATTGCCTATTCTTTGTGTGATTATCTTTCTCAAATATATGTTACCCCCGTCATACAGACCGGCACGATGTACTTTTTACATTTTTTACCTCTTTTGTAAACTGAAGCATCAAAAATAATGTACGATTGTCCCGGCACGTGGCCACGTATCCTGAAAGTACGAAAGAGACCTACAAATTGATTTTTGAAGGAAATTGTCGGAGTCTGATTTAAAGTTATCTGGCGACTCTGAGTAACAAGACTAAGAGCCTCAGTCACTGCAGTCTGTGATCTGTCCGGAATTCGAACTGAACACCTCCCAAATACATATACAAACTTTACTATGTGAGCGAAATTGTGCAGGAAAATGCATTCATTTTTGTTGTAGATATCAATTTTAGATTTGACGTTTACATTGCTGTGGGTTTTTGTATTATAATCGCGTGAATTGTGACGCCAAACATTGCCCCTTAGTTTATGCATCATCTCATGTAGACAAAATTTGTATCGTAGATGTAACAAGTGAAAATAATTAAATAATTATAAATGATTATGACGTTCTGAAAGTTAAAAATAATCTGCACTTTTGTGTGTACGTTGCTGATCGTTATAAATGCTACTTTCGAACAGTATGGTGCACAGTTAGGTCACATTCATAATTCTAAACTTCAACGTTACTGTTTTTCGTGGTTTATCTCGAACACTTACGGCAGTTTGCATTAACGTAGTTCCGGATTCATACACCAAAATGGCTCTGTCCGGTATCACTCTATGATAAACGACTTCTTCAACTGATGTAGCATCGTAATATGATAGACTAAACCCAGATGTGATTCTAGTAACGTCGCTGTTACTCTCAAAGCCAAAGGAAACGACGAAATCTCACGGCACGGTGGAACCTGTAAGATTTCTACGTTGAATTCAGGAGTCTCTAGCCACGAGACTGGCCACACTCACTGAGATTTCCATATCGTCCACGCCAATACCAAACAATTACCTCAATCGGGCTACAACCGCTTCTTTCCGAACACAATTCATTATTTCCTATTCACCCTACACTTTAACACCTTTCCGACTCAGCCACTTGCTTCATCGTTATTTAAACCATAAATACAACATATATGTACAGGATAGCGCACACCTGGCCGTCTGCACGATCTGTCGTCTCGCTATAGCTCTATCGGTATTACTGTCCACCAGATCACAAATTGCCAGTAACTGCGACATGCCCACAATGTGTGAAATGCACCTTAATGCCGCGTAAAACCTAAAAATAATCTTGCAATTTACACCTGGCCGATGGTCGGTGGTGACAGTTTACATTCATATTTTAGTATTCAGTAGGGATATTCTATAAAACCATAAACCCTTTAAAGCATAGTGACTAACTCATGTACCACATGCTTCATCATTTAAAAAAAAAAATCTTCAATTTGCGCGAAGTGTGTTCATGCGTTTCACTTGTTTTTCAGCATAAGGACTCGCGTCTCTAAACAAATATAGCTAGTGCTCTTTGTAATGGAGGAGAAACGTGTGATATGCACTGCACAGAAGGAATCCATAAATATAATCTAGTTGAATGTCAGTCCTCAAATTGTTTTCCACTACAATGAACCCACTTTCAGAAGACCTAACAAGATATTCTCTCCCCTCCTATTACCATATCCCTGTATTCGGGTGGAATTTTGCCGTTACTAGACCAGGCGCAAACAGTTATATATTACCTAATCGACCCTAGTGAACCGATTACATCGATCTTCATTACGATGACAATGATGATGATGATAATAATAATAATAATAACAATAATGAATGGACAGAAAATATAATTAGGGTCGGAAAACATACGAAGTTACAAGCGCCGACGGAATTTCTCTTGGGGCTCGATCAATTAGCAAGGATTGTCCACCTAAAGCTTGCCACTATGAGCATCCCCACTGAGGAAGATTCACCATATTGCAAACATGTTCTAGAAGCGATAATCATGTATTGTGTTGGAACTGCAGTATTTTAACAGACAAGGCGATCGTTCATAACCATCCACATATAACATGCACAGATAAAGTTACCGACTCTACATACCTTTTAGACGTCGCTGTTCCAGACAAGCAACCTACAGAAATCACGGATCGAAAAATTGAAAGTACAAACATCTGGGCAGTCGAAGTAAAAACACAAGGAAGCAGATAGTAATGTATTTTTTTTTGCGATTGATATATCAGCTGCGGAAGCTATATCGACTACTTGACAAAACTCGACCTACATCTTCATACGTGTACACAATTACAAAAGTCTCTTGTACTAAATACATTTGTATTAGTTCGAAAATGTATTCAATTTTGCCTATGTGCACATTTACCCTCGGCGCTAGCGGTTGTGACGTAACGTTTATTCGAAAGTGTTTTACTTGAATTTTTTAAGTTTGGACGTTTCTGAAACTGTCCAGAACTTTGCTGTTTGGATTGATTTTGATAACAAACACAGTCAGTTTCATTGATGACTACATTTTGTGTGTGTGTGTCTGGATTGGCAACTGTTTAAATTTGTAAGAAACGTGCTATTGCGTTAGTTTATATGAAATTGTAATAGGATATATTTTGTGTACTACAAAAATTGTGCACATAGAATTATATTATATTTTCTACAGTAATTTAGAGACTATTAATAATCATATGCATGTAACGAATCCCAAATAAAAATTTATTTAAATAGAGCGATTTTCATTTTTCTGCGATGTGTTTGTAGACAAGGCAAATATTCCTATTCTCTAACTGATATCAGAAATTATTTGGATGTTAGTAGTCTCTAGCTGATATCAGGAATTATTTACATATTCCCATTCTCTAGCTAATATCAGAAATTATTTACATATTCGTATTCTCTAGCTGATATCAGAAATAATTTACATATTCGTATTCTCTAGCTGATATCAGAAATTATTTACATATTCGTATTCTCTAGCTGATATCAGAAATTATTTACATATTCATATTCTCTAGTTGATACCAGGAATTATTTACATATTCGTATTCTCTAGCCGATACCAGGAATTATTTACATATTCGTATTCTCTAACTGATACCAGGAATTATTTACATATTCGTATTCTCCAGCTGATATCAGAAATTATTTACATATTCGTATTCTCTAGCTGATACCAGGAATTATTTACATATTCGTATTCTCTAGCTGATATCAGAAATTATTTACATATTCGTATTCTCTAGCTGACACTAGGAATTATTTACATATTCGTATTACCCAGCTGATATCAGAAATTATTTACATATTCGTATTCTGTAGCTGATATTCGGAAATTATTTACATATTCGTATTCTCTAGCTGATATCGGAAATTATTTACATATTTGTATTCTCTAGCTGATACCAGGAATTATTTACATATTCGTATTCTCTAGCTGATTTCAGAAATTATTTACATATTCCTATTCTGTATCTGATATCAGAAATCCTTTACGTAAGTGTCACAACTCAGAGACTGTGCAATCGATTTGCCTGACTCTTTATCAGAAACAAGTTAAACAATTAAAATTCCTTAACAAATGTATGTCAGAACACGGGCTGGCTCAATAGCCATGTGCGAAATGCAGTAGCAGGGAATGTCCATGTTGTTAACTTATCAAAAATTTCGTTTTGATTATCAACTTGAAATATCTGTAGACCAAACATTTCGATTGTAGTAATAATAGAGATTACCGTGAAAAGGGGTAATGGGTTTAAAATTTTGAAATTTACCGAATCTTCGGAGGGACATAATGGCTCTATCCTAGGATAGAAATAATTTCACATTTCTAAGATGAAACTGCTCTTAGAAAATACGAAGTAATTTTCCGGAGACAGTCTATACATTTCGCGCAGAATAGAATATTGTACAATACAACAGCTGTGGGAGCTTCGAATTTAGAATGCACTAACCTTTTGTACTTGGTCTGCCACATAATAATATTCTACCTACAAGGCACATATCTAAATTCGGCGTTTGAATTCATTCACGTAGCATATTCATTACAACATATACGGTTCTATTTCACTTTGTAGACGCAAATTTACGCAACTTAATCATTAAATTCATGGATCAATCTAACAGAAGTTTCAAGATGTGACGTCATATTTCGTTCTTTATATTTTTGTCTTTAGTTGCTCAGGAAACATTTTGAGCCAGACTTCTAAATTTTAACCCTTCGAAGACTGAATATTTTCTCCACTGTTCCAAAGATTAATTGGGCTTCTCGTTGGACGCAGTGTGCTTCCATTAGCGAGACCAGTCAGTGAATGCTTTGCAGGTAAATAATGGTTTGTCTTAATGTTGATATAAGTCTACTGTCTAGACAAAGCGCAGTTTCTAGCCCTAAACTTTACGGTACATATAATAACCAGTAAGCTTTAAAGGGTTAACGAAGTGGCCCCGGCTTGCACGCGATATCTGAGCAGAACCAGCTGGAGTGAGGAGCCGGTGACCCTGTCGTCAGAAGCTTCTTCGGCTGAACTTACTTATACACGTAGGAACGGTACTTACGTCAAAGTCTGCCACGCGGCAGCCCACTGCTTGGCGTTGTGATATGCGAAATTTGTGCGTCAGTGTGACCCTTCCGCCTTACATGATAAGAAGAGGCGGGGAACTCGGTGTTATTTTCTTCAGGCACGCAACCGAACCAACCAGCACACTCGCTAAGATACTGTACGTTGTTTTACGACGTCACACACACGTGGCAGCTGTTCTTTGTTGGCGGGCGGCAGAGGGTGTCTGTGCACTGTTGTCGAAGAGGTATAGCGGCCTGGTATCAGTGACCCACGCGTCTCACTGCAGTGAGTGAAGAGCTCACCGGTATCTCCTGGCCACACCACGCCCCGCCGTTAGGGTGCACGCGCGCCAGAGAGGGGTGCACCGAGCCTGCGCCGCACCCCCCACCCCCGGTCTAGGAAAGGAAAAAAAACAACGATCGAAACTTTCATTATTCTGTCTCTTTCTAACATCCTTCTCCTCTTTCTGCTTTCAGTAACCCGTCTCGAATCTGCGAAGCACCCCAGGCCTCGAAACATCGAGCCGTACTGCTCTTCTCTTTGATCCCTCTGTGGTGCTGTTCGCGTTGTTTTGGCCTCCCCACCCCCACCCCCGCCCC
>Ga0123352_10008005_pt1 | contig 16410 bp, 10 predicted proteins | sample TergutLab28metaG_FD_89700 | JGI IMG/M metagenome (GOLD analysis project Ga0123352, IMG submission 89700) | Labiotermes labralis P1 segment gut microbial communities from Petit-Saut dam, French Guiana - Lab288 P1 | ecosystem: Host-associated > Arthropoda: Insects > Digestive system > Gut ... | reverse complement strand
CATCCCACCTCCTGGAGATCCATCCTAATATTATCCACCCATCTATGCCTAGGCCTCCCCAGTGGTCTCTTTCCCTCCGGCTTCCCCACCAAGACCCTATACACCCCCCTCTCCTCACCCATAAAGGAATGTAGTTATACTTATCCTAAAGTGAACAAAGCTGTATTGTGTGAGCGCAAGTTGTCTCAATTCCATCTTACATGCCAATAAACACAGTTACTCGTGGTTACAATTCAAAAACACATACTATAAAAAACAAATATAAGCAAATCAATACAATTATAACAAAAGAAATACCTGCAACTGGTCAGCGATATGGAGTCATATGTGTGCAGCACAACCTTAGCTCTATAGCATAGATACATACTTGAATGTTGGGATTAGGCAGTCTACACGACCATTCTTTCATACAGTTATTTCACAAACCTGTAATTAGCCAGAGTTAAGAGTAATATCTTTTACCACTCACACACGAACTTACACTACATAAAACTGACTGATGTTTTGGTGTTGTCTGTAGGTTAATGGGCACGGTTCTCCTTGCGGCATTGACTACATGTGGTGTTTGCCTTCTAGCCATCTATTTCCAACATCCTCTATGGCGTCAGCTCCACCCATCTTGGTGCTGGGAGATAATTTCGTCCGTTTGCTGACTGTTTATTTACCTCTTCGTGCCCCGCGCTAAGTCGCTATCTTTGCTCAATCTTGTTGTTGGTCGGTGGTCATTAGTTGCCTCAATTTGCTCCTGCAGTAGGCGATAACCTCTAGGGTTATGAGGTGCGTTCATCAGATTTTCAGGTTGCGTACATAATTAAGTATATGCACAACCATGTACATATTGTAACTAGTTCAGATATGCATTTATTCAGCTCACCGCTGGAGGTGGTTTGTAACGCTCGAGTTCGACTGTTACTCATCTTGTAATGTGGTCATTATACTTAATTACGACAGGCTGTAATAATTCTTGGTGGTTTTTGTGAATTGGGTGTTCCATGCCAAAAAAGACTTGGTGTGTTCCAAGAAACACAACACGCCATGTCTTTTTTGGCATGGCACAACTATTTCTTTGGATGGAACTGTTATATGCTATTTTATGGAACAATGTTAGTATAAGACATACTCTCCGATGGTTAAGAAACAAGTGTTTTCATGGTTTGTGCGGCAAGTAACGGTGAATTTCACAAGTATCTGACTACATGAGGATTCCGTTCTACTGGGACATGCTGGTGCGCCGTTGGGCGAGTGGTTCCCGACTTTTCGAAGGAACGTGTTGCCTTCACGTTCAAGAGCCCCCACTGGACCCTTGACGATAAAGGCAACACCTTCCTTCAAAAAGACATAACTACCCACCCAATAATGCAGCGTACATCTCGCAAGGCAGTATCCAGAGTTACACTGCTCTGAAAACATCAAACTTGCACACTGACTAAATTTGATCGGTTTACCAGGATTTTGGGAACAGCCCAATATTAGCAAATTCTGTTAGGGATGACAGCATCTGAGTTCCCTCATTAATTAGTCTTTAAAAATCTGTGTATTGGCACTTCATCATTGCTAGAGAGCTAGTTTTCTTGATAATATCACACATCTTCAAAGTGGGTGGAGAAATGTGTATGCCTGTTTGAAACATATTAGTACATAAAAAAAACTTTGAAACCAAATTCAGAAATTTATCAGGTGCGACTTCTTTATCATCTGCAGCTTAAAATACGGTGTGTCAGACTTCACTAACTTTGAAAATGGATACCCTGCTGTTCTTGTGAACTCTTCTAACAGCACCTCCATACCACTGGCTGTTGGACTTGACCAGTAGGCAGGGCACTTGAATTTACATCTGCAACACACGTTTACTGTTGTCTATTTGTGCTCAATTACAATGCTTGGGTTCATACCAAGTCTGTGAGAGTATGTTTGGTTACAAGAGTAGCTGTTTCCTTCCTCACATGTGGGCAGTCCAGATGCCATCAACCACCACCTCACCCCAAGCCAATGGTTGTTTGTGTGCACTACATGTGGCTAAGGATCACATTGCCCATGTGTTGGACTTCACACAGGCTGCTGCTTTCATGGCTATCTCAGATATTCCAAAGGAATTTTATACCACTTCAAATGTCTACTGCTGTCAGTGAACAATGTGGCAACAATGTATTGTATTTATGTAAATGTGTATATATATGTATATATAGTTTAATATCTTAATAAAGGACTTAAGGCCAATTTAATGACAAAACAATTTCACTATCAGGTCCATATGAACACAATGAATGGTCTCAGCACCATGATGGAAGAACAGAAATGGCCATTATAACCCAGAAACCTGACACATGTAGTTTCACACACCACTTTGAAATTTCTCATCGCTCAAGGACCTCAAAGGCAACCATGGTTGTCTGAAATATAATTTCCAATTAATTCAGTACAATGTTCATCTTCTCTTCCCTTGCCACAGCTCTGGTTGGCCATAATGCTTGCAACTTTCCTATACAGTTAACAAATTTCCTTGTCACTTGAGCACCAACCTGAACTTCATTCAATCTCCTACACACTGTAAGAACCCAGAAGACTATCATTTGAGCAACAGCTCCTCTGGAGGCCTCTACAATGATCCTGTTGTAGGCAACCCCACCACATCTGTGTAGAGTGTTGTTTTGGGAAGCATTAAACATTCAGGAAATTTTCTATGAACATTTCTGGTAGGTCCCCACTGATTTGCACTAAAAACAAGTATTGTATACTCATATAAACACTCTTTGTTCAATAACAGATCACATGCACAGGTTCTAAGAAAGAATGCACTGGTCTGAGCATGGGTTTTTGTATTTAGTTTTTCAGGTGGAAATGGAAACAATAACCATAACTTCCGATTTCAAAGCTGTTTAACTCATAATGATCTGGAGACTCAGTAGTATAAAATTCATTGTCCATTCTAAGTATTAGAAACAAGAAGTTCAGCCAGACTGATATCAAAAGTTCATGGAACACTAGTGAAAGGCAGTGTCAACAGGTGCTATATACTTTGATATACTTCAAATTTTTGTGACCCAAAAAGTGAAAGTTGACTCAAAGAACATTCATGTTTGCAGTATCTTCACATCAGCATCCAGTGAAGTGTCAGAATTGGACACATTGCTAATAAACTTCAAGTGTGGCTGGCTAACAGTGGTAACTGATTATACGATACAATTATTAAAATTTAACAAACATGAAATTTGTGAAGCTACTTTGTGCTCATCTTCTTTTCCACAGAAAGTTATAGCTATCCTTACTTACTTCCCTTGACATGAAACACAGCTTACACAAACCAACCCATACTACAACAAAAATAAAGCCTTTGCTCATGTTCTTCATCCCCTGCTTTAAAACTTCCTCCTTCAAGGGGGAAATCTCACAATCAGCATGCAGTTTACCTGTGGTAGTGAATTTTTGTGTTCACAAATCTGTCCCATGATGAGGACTGGGAATGAATGTAGTAATTGGCCACACAAACCCTTCCTCCCCCTGGCCTGGACAACATACCATACTAGAACACTTGTGCTACATGTTCATCATTCCAAAGAAAACCTGGCCGAAGTGTAGATTTGTAACGCACTTTGAAACAGTGTTGCATTCATATAATGCTATGGATGAATGAAGAATGTACAAATGACATCTAATATCTGTCAGAGGCTGAACACAGAACTGAATACTCATAAAATTCAAATGCTATGATACTTTCGTCGGACCCATAAAAAAACTGGTGTTTCAGTGGGACGCAAGTCAAACCAGTTGCTTATGCAAGACTTTTATGAGGTAAATGGTAAAGAATGGGCTAAAATAAATACAAGAAATTTATTATTATATATCTTCCATGTAACTTACCAATGCACAATATTTATTATTCACTGCTTCCACATGTTTTCAAGGAGCTACAAACTTCATAGATGTACACAGCACATGTTGCAAGTATTCATATGTAAATGGTAAAAATGTACATATTGGTGTCTATTTACATACAGTGTTAATATTGTGATGTCAACCTGTAACTATATAATGTTAAAAACTGTATTAACCTTTTAAAGCCTACCGGTTACATGATGCACCAACAGGTTTAACATTCAACAACTGTACGCTCTGCCCACACTGTATTTATCTGTTTTGTAATTATCTGAGAACAAACAGCGACTTGTGCCAATTACAGCACAAACTGATTGGTTTTTATAACCAAGATGCAATGTGTTTACTGCACTGTACAGAGTGGGTTTTTAAATAAAGCAGTCTGCACTTCGTCTTTAAGGATTAAGAATATAATACAAATAGGATGTGAAAATTGCACAATGTGCTGTATCTATGGTAGTGACATTCTTTTATTTAGTTCAGCGATCCCAAGGCTAGGACAATCTGTGTGTGCACTGAATGAATGAATGAATAGGCCAAGTCAAATTTATTACAAATTATGTGAATGTAAGGAGGAACAATAATTGAATAAAGAAAAATCCCTGATTCAAACACAACCAAATCTCACTCTACAGAACTCATACAGTAGGTGATAAGGTAGCTACATGTTATGGCTCTTGTAAAGCTATCATACAGCCAAACTGTGTAAGGAATTGCCATATCAATCAGTGTTACCTTCTGTGTCACAATACTGTGATGCACAGCCAGGTGGACAATAGGTACATCAGTGTGATGCATGTCCGAAAAGAGTAAATATGGGGCAGATTAACAGCAACAAAAGATCACATGTAACCGTGAAAGGGAAAAATTTAATTAGCGTTAACAACACAGCATTCATTGGACAGTGAAACCCCAGCTATAGGCTAGGGTAATGGGCACTGTGTGGATCATCGCCAGTAATTTTATCGCAGTTTGTTTGGTCACGTGTCATCCAGAGGCTCAGTCACTCATATCAACAATTACAAACAGTCAAATTTCTTATCTGCACACAACAGAAATTTTTTTTTTTCCTTCGTTAACATGAAGTACAGCACAAAACAGATGGTTTTTAGCCTTTATCCTACCAGGGTGGGTATTTAAATTTTAGCACATGGTTTATGATAAAGATGAATGTTATCTGACCACAAAAAGATAAGCTTATGAAATAACAGCATTTTGTGGAAACTAAGAGCGGGATTATGCAGCATTCTTATAATAACAGCCAACGAGATGCACTGTTTCTCAATTTTATTTTGGTAAAGAACTCTACATGTTTTGGACAGATTCACTGTCCATCATCAGGGGTCTTAATGCTGTATTCACAGTAACAGGTATTTGTTATACTAATTGCTGTGAATACAGTATTAAGATGATGGACAGTGAATCTGTCTGAAACGTGGAGTTCTTTACCAAAATAAAATTCTGCAACTTGTTCAAAATATTCTTGTTTAAGATACATTTTCACACATTTAAGCCTGTACCAGCAATAAAGTATTATTCCTGTAATGTTTATTGTAAAATTTTTGGTTAAATCCACTCTTGTAGACATTAATATCTCCATGACAATCTTTAAGATTGAAACATGAGAAGACTACAGCATGAAGAAAATAAATGTGACACACTAAGTTAAGTGCACTATGAACATATATAATTAATGGCATCCATAACTAGTACAGAGTCTAAAATAGCAAACTTCAAGGTAAGAACACAAAGTCACTGAGTTATCACATTTGAAATTCGTCTCATACACATACATTTAAAACATAAATTATATCATCATCCAACTCTAAACATTGTAACCAGTCACACTTGTAATTCAGTGCATAAAATCTATTCATGAGACATATAACACACTTCTATATTACTGCTACATTCATGTGATTACTATTGTTTTAAGATCAGTTTGACTATAACTACTTACCTATTAAGGAATTTTAAGTTCTTGAACTTCAGGTCAGTCTGTTCTTTATGACATTGTGCTTCAGAACTATTTTGTTTGGAAAAATCTCAGTTTCAAAACATGAAAACAACAGAAGAACATACAAACATTGGATTTACAAAACTGCTAGTTACCTGCACAGCATATTCTTAACAACAGAAGGGCATATGAATGTTCAGAACATCACAGACCTACACTGTGAACAACATCCCACCCAACAACAACACAGCACTGAACATACTGCATTTCAGTATGTTATCCTGTTCAATATGTATTTTTATAAGTTTGTCAGAGCAAAGAAATAGTGTGTTACAGTAACAAAATTATGTGGTTTTCTTTGACTTCTTTGCTACTGGCTTGGCTTTCAGTTTTGAAATGATGACGTAGATAGACAAAACTGTGAATCCTACAGACCCAAAACCAATCTTCCATATCCATCGGTTACCCCACAAATAGTCCACTATCATCTGCAGGAAGTCATCACTGCAACAGAAGCATAAGACCACATCACCACAAACCAAAATTAGGAATAGTGACCACAGCTGAACACAAAAAGGAGGAGACCACAAGAGAAAGAATAATACAGATGGGAGGATAATACAATAGATCTTACATAAATTCTGCATGAGAATATGGACTGGTTTCACCTGGTGCAAGATGTAACCTACAGTGGGGTTGGATTCACACACTCATACACTCTAGGGTCTGAAGCAACACAGGAAATTGCATGACTGTGAGCTCCATGGTGTTGGATAAATGCTCATTGAAGAATACAACTGCACGAATGTGGCTTGAATCATGGCATATGACCCTAGAACTTTGTTATTTCTTGTTAAAGATCTTGTTCAGAGACCAAGGACATATGTATTTGCTTTTGACAAACAATCTGTTATCACTCCTCTAAAAACAGAAAATTCACTGAACAGATATCCATATTGTACAAGTTCTGGAACTGTGGTGACAGGGTTATGGCCTAATGTGGTAAAATAGAAGTAAAGTTCAACACTAGGGCTTTGATGATGATGATTCTCTTCCTCCTCCTTCTTCTTCTTCTTCTATGGGAACCTTCACCTCCTTAATGGACTTCTCCCAGTCAGCTCTGTTTTTTGACCTCTCTTTCCAATTTGTAATTTTGCATTTATTAATTTCTGTTTGTACACAGTTCCACCATCTGTTTTTTGGTTGTCCTCTTAGTCAACTTCCCTGAGGATTACTATTAAATACTTGACTTAATTTTCTTTTGCTGGTGATTCTGTTAAAATGACTAAAGTAATTCAACTGACTTATTCCGACCAATGAAAGTATATCTAAATTTCCAAAGAGCTTCATTAATTCTGTATTATATCACTTTCTCCAATTTTCATTTACTTTAATTCCCCCAAACATTCTTCTTAAATCCTGCAAAAGTGACTCACTGACACAATCCTCCTTTTTTTGGACTTTGTCCCCCATCTAAATATTAAAAAAACACAATGTTTCGGAAGCTGGCTCCGCTTCTATCTACAGGCGAAGAAGCACCTAATCTCTTCTGGCTCTTTGTGTTGTGTCTGTGGTCTAAGCAGTCTGAATTCAAGGTTTTTTTATGGTTTTACTTTGTGGAGTGTTCCAGGCTGTATTTTTTTAGTCTTCTGGTTGTTTTTAATTTTTTATATAGCTATTTTCCTGTTACCACCCATGGACTTGATCTGTTGTCAGGTACATATCTTAATAAGTTGAGTGTTTCTATGGTGCCCAGTGACTGAGAATAGGTTGATGCAAGGGACCCATCAACTTAGGTGCTTCTTTGCCTGCAGACAGAAGCAGAACCAGCTTCCAAAATATCATGTTTTTTTAAAATTTCTATGATGGACAAGGTACGAATAAAGGAGATTGTGTCAAAAGTAACATTGTTAGTGTACACAACATGAAGCCATATGGAAAGTACACATATAGCTCTAAACATTTAACTGCAGCCCTGGATAGGGATGAGTGGTCAGTTTCACATCCTGGCTGCTCTATGCCACAGAAAGTTGCTGTGGGCAATATGGTTACGTCTCCATCCAACAAGATAAAATGCCAGAACTGGGAAGTTTCTGACATGATATGCAGAACTGGTAAGTTAAGTTAATGGTTAGTTCAGCCACTATGCATTACACGTGCCACTCTTTGTTTTCAGACATGAACCTTCAATGGACAAATGAGAATATGTTGTCCAATTAAATGTACCCCTTCCTTGTCTGAAAAGGAAAATAATGACCTGCAGAGGGCACTTAAACAGTGTGCCGGCCCCATCAGAAACCTGACATTTAAAAGGCCGTACACTAAAGGTTAATTGTGTCACTTAGTGATTGTAGTTTTGTAGACCACAGTGTAAAACCAGCAACATCAACTTAACTGTAAGAAATAACCTGCATCAAAAATAAATGGTTACAACATTCATACGGACCAGTGATTGTTGAAAGCAGATCTGCATGATGGAGTTTGCACTGATAAATAAATGGTGACAGAGAATCACACTGATAATGTGCAGGTGAGTGAATGAGTGAGTCAGCACGCATGCCTGCACACATGCATATACACAAAACCTCTTATGTGATGCTTCACTGCCACTATAAAATCACTCATTTGCTGATCTGAATGTAACAATTTCAGCTTGCTACTGCAATTGAAGATTTACTGGAGGTATCTTTTGTACAAAATAAAATATGTTCACTCTGTTACAACACATGTATAAAGTGGCATTCAACAAACTTATTTACTTACAATGAACTCCTGGGGACAGGAACAGTTTCCTTCCGAGTATTCTTGTACCAATCAGTTGCAGGTATATTTTGTACAAAATAAAATACGTTCACTCTGTTACAACACATGTATAAAGTGGCATTCAACAAACTTATTTACTTACAATGAACTCCTGGGGACAGGAACAGTTTCCTTCCGAGCATTCTTGTACCAATCAGTTGCAGGTATATTTTGTACAAAATAAAATACGTTCACTCTGTTACAACACATGTATAAAGTGGCAATCAACAAACTTATTTACTTACAATGGACTCTTGGGGACAGGAACAGTTTCCTTCCGAGCATTCTTGTACCAATCAGTTGCAAAAGAGGTAAAAGATGCAACATCATATTTGTGGATGTTATAACGGTACATGTATCCTTGGCGAAAACTGCAACAGCATCAAATGATCTCATTCAGACACAACCAAAAATATTGCAAGTAACAAAGTACAAGTTTGATACTGCAGTGTGATGACAAAAGGTTACAACATCTAATTCTAGTAGCAATGGGGGAACTACTTATTTGACTAAAGAGAATAGAACTAGAGCCACAGATTGGGAACTAGCTGCTTAGTAAAATATATACAGAGCAATTCAGAAAGCACTCTCACATTACAGTAAGAACATACGCTTACAATGTTTGAGAACAGTGTGTTAAGGAAGATATCTGGGTCTGAGAGTGAGGAAACATCAGAAGTATGCAGAATATTATGTGATGTGGAGCTTCATGATTCATACTCCTCAGCGCTTACTTATATCAGGATGAGCAAATAAAAAGTGATGATATGGGCATGGCATGTAGCACATGCATAGATGAAGTGAAAAGCATGCAGGGGTTTGGTGGAGAAATGTGACTGAAAGAAACCAACTGAAAGATCTAGGCACAACTGGGAAGATAACATCAAAATATATATTAAAGAAACAGAGTGGGTGACTGTGGACTGGATTCTGGGAAGTGGTAGGCTCTTGCAAACACAGTACAGAACCTTCTAGGTTCCATAAAATGTGTGGAGTTTCTTGACTATCTCAGTAACTATCAGCTGCTCTAAAACAATTTTGCTGTATGTGGTTAGCTACAATTCAGAAAGCAGAGTCTGTTAACATGTCCAACATGACATAACCACGACCAGCCATTGCCCTTTTATTCACACCACTGTTTCTCAAGTGCATGATTGAGAAACTTCTCATGTCATGCGTGGTGAGGGATATGTGATTTATCGGACAACACTGATCCCAAGAAGTTAATGATTTATTCATTCCATTCCCAATGGCACTACAGCCCGGAGTGGGCCTTGGCCTCCTTCAAGAGTTTCCTCCATCCTTCCTGGTTTAGGGTGACTACTGTCCAGTTTCTACACCCTAGCTTTGCTGCATCTTCCTTCACTCCATCTTCCCAGCGCAACCTGGGTCTCCCTCTGGGGCAGGAGGACTCTCCTGGATAAATCATCGTCATCCTGTTGTATGACATGTCCTGCCCATCTCAATCTGCTCAATTTGCAGAATTTCACAATGTCATTCTCACCACACAATTGACAGAGTTCTTGGTTAGTTCTAATTCGTCATCTTCCCCCATCAATCACTGGGCCATAAAACAAATTAATGATACAATGTTATATTTAATGCTCTTATTTCAGCAGTAAAGTATTACTTTGTACATGTAAATGTTCCAGCTACAGATAGGGGTGATGTACACAGTATGAAGATCCTGATAATAAAGTTTTCTAGAATTCCCCTCTTACTTCTTAAGTCTAAACATTCCCCTCAGACTAAATTTCGCAGGCATACCAAATAACAAGAGCAATTAAAGTTTTGCATTCTTTGATGTTTAGGCTTACACATTAATCAGCAGAGCAAAGAATTCTGAACGGAATGCAGGAAGTATTCCCAGAATTTAATCTACTCTTAACATTTCATGAATTTAGATATATTACTTTCAATGCTGAATATTTGAACTCTGTTATATTAAAAAAAAATTATTAACTACGATCACAGTATACTTCTTACAAGGGCACTGAAGTAACTGCATTTTCAAAACAAAAAAGTTGTTCAGTGTTACCCTACACAAGGCCTGAAAATAAATTAAATAACTATTTGTAAGTCCCTGGATTTTTCTAGTGTATATATGGCAAAGGGATTGTGGATGTGGGATAAGAATGAGGTGTGGGGGGGGGAGAGAGAGAGATCTGATGTCTCCACAATGAATATACAAAGTAAATTAAAATACCCTCAAAAGAAACAATAAAGATAACTGACATATGTGATGGAAAGGTCCTATCAGACTAACCAGTATAGTGGTGGGCAGTCTCATTAGTTTGGAAACTGGTGACATGACAAACCAAAGACTCACAAGATAAATTTCGGCACTTCCCAGACTCCAAAACGTCGTGCAGTTGCAGCTCCCACTGTCTGTCTGTTTACACGGGCAACATTCAGACGCGTTCGAAGTTTAGCACCCACTGCTTCCCAGCGAGCCTGGAGCCGCTGGCATTCCACACAGTCCGTACTATAGCTATAAATACAGACCCACTTGTGTTTACCTTCAGGTATCAGAAATCAAAAATCAACTCAAAATGAATGGTGTGTCTTCAACCTAATTTATACCTTCACATTTTTTTTTTTTTATAATTTTAATATTATTCTCCATTTTATTATCAGTATTGGCATGTTCTTTAAGGTAATCCTCCTGCTTAATCTTAAGTTTTGAACACAATACTTTATAATGTTTTCATAGGAGTATTTTGTACACTTTCACTACATGTGTGTGTGTGTGTGTGTGTGTATACAGTACATCCCACCCTCTTTACTCTCCTTGACTTGCTTCAAACTGGTAGGCAAAAAAATAAAAATTATGCTCTGCAATTTCCTGCATTCTCTAGTTTATGTCTCTAGGGTTGAAACAGTCATCACAGCACTTCTTAAACACCTTCAATCTTCATTCTTGCATGTGAAGGACCAAGTTTCACATCTGTGTAAAACAACAGATACATTTGCAGTCTTTTAGAATGATGCTATGATTCAAATTAGGGACTCAAGTGGATGGCTGCCTGTGCAGTATTTTATGAGGATGGTTTGCTTTTAACATTTAGAATAGCAATTTTTATTTCTGTCACTACCAAATATGTATTTGAACTGTGCCATATTTTGAAAGGTTTTTTAAGGGACTGGGATTATAATTTTGTAAAAAGAGAAAGTATAATTTTATTCAATGTTTTAAGCTTTGTTGTATCTCATCTTTTCATTCTGCTGACATTAAACCGATATCTACAATTTTATAATGTTGAATTTTTCAATGCCAAACTTCCATTCCACAAATTACTGGCAATTAGCAGTATCCTTAACCTTTACCAGCCTAAAAGTAATACTGCTTCCCCATGATGCTGGCCTTTAACATAGGTGAATGGGAATAAAGTATACTGCCCCAATAGCACATGCCGTCATGAAAAACCATTTTAATCCCCTGAACAGGGTTCTTATTCATCATGTGAATTAACAAAACTTGTATTAGCCTTAAAGACTGTCAGAATCATACAAACTGAATCTCTACTTCTAAGGGATAGACTTGCTTAATTATTCTCCAGAAGTTTGCAAAAATCTTTAACGTGTTACAGTTCTCTCCAAGCACATTTCCTCTCTTCATTGGTCCACTAAACCATGCGGATACCTTCAAAAATGATTCTGCATTTGTCCTTGGCACTTTCATAAACTTCACAAGCCCTCAGCCCGAACCACAGGAAATTCACATCTTATATGCACAGTCCTGTTCAATGATTTAAAAGTTTGTGTTTGATACGATGGAGTGCAAATATTACTGGATCTGTTTTATGCACATATAATTAGTTCTGAGACATGCATAAGGCAGATCTGCTAGCAGGTCAGAAACCAGTACCCTATGACCTTGCTGTAGCTAATGATTTGGCAAGGAACAATGGAGAGCATAAAAGTTGTTCACTAGCATTCACCAAACAGCCTCTCCATAGAGTAAATAATAAATATTAACTTACAACATCACAAACCAATCTCCAGTTGTGGCCCCACTAGACGCTTGAGTCAGATGTTCAAAACTGTCATCAGAGAGCTCCCGAACAATGGGTTCCTTATTTTCAGTAAATGTGTGAAGAATAAGTTCATCATTTGCAGCTCCTGTTCAAAGCAATCAGATTTTACAAGAACGCTATAATAAGTGACAGCATTCTATTGGGTATATTTCAACTTTTGGGTGACCACAATGCGATTTATAAAATTATAAATAATTCAAATGAATGTTACTTGTCCATCACTCTGCACACTTTAGTTCCAAACATAAGTAATGAAATTCTGATAAAATTCGGTATATGAGATACGCACTAAGGGTCAGCTGGTGAGCTTCATTTGTCATATATAGACATATATACAAAGAAATATGTATCACATTTTAAAAATATACAGCAAACTCTGTTAATCCGACTAGCATGGGACCGCACAGGTGCCAAATAATCAAATATTCTGGATTATCAAACATTCCCTACACTGATCTAAGTTCTTAGGGGTAATTTTTTGTTACTGCCCCCACACATGGGCTTTACAACATATCAGAGGAGTAATCCAGTTGGATATCTCCTTCATCTGCTGATTCAGGATCATCATATGGCCCTCTTCTTACTGGCTTCTTCCTAGTAAAGAAGTCAATGCAGCAGGAGACAAGGGATCAGAAGAGACCAAAATGTTGATGAACACACACTCTTGGAGGCATCTTTGAACATGTCCCTGAGATATGCCTGTTTCATTAAAATGCATTTTCTGATAAAAAGCAGAACTTCTGAACTTGGGGCTAATCCCCTCAATTGCCAGATTACCAGGGTTTGCATATTATTAGATGCTGAATTACAAATTATATCAAAGAAATATTATATTCATTCATGTCTACACTACTTACAAATTTTCAACTAAATTTTTCTACAGCAAGGAGGAGATACACTCTTGGAATGCTAGCTGAAATACTTTTCACATCATGATGAAAACTTTAATGACAGATGGAAGATTACCAAATAAGCTCATAGCAGAGCTGGCATTTTGCATGATTTAAATCTCATGAAACCCTTTGGTACAGGAGATATTAACCGAGATATTAACTGAAAATATCACACTAGTTCTTAAATAGCTAAACTAACTCTATGGCAATAAAATTTTGCTGACACCAAACCTTACGAGACAGGGACTTACAACTCTGATTGTGTCCTGAAAAAATATGAGAATTTATTACCAGGTAAAAAGATAAAGTTGAACCTGTCAATGTAAAAAAAAACTCCAGACATGATGGTGAAATATCTGATTTGTCCAGTTAAGCTACTGCAGGTCCTTTCTAATGCAGTGTGTTTATTGTGAGCGTAAACTACAAACTTACCATCATACAGTAAGGGAATACCATGTCGGAAAAAGACAAGTGCAGGTTCCTTGTTTGGGCTGTAAAGTCGAACCATTTGACTACTAACTGCTTTTACCACCCAAGCATTCAGTGTGTCCACTAAGTCTTCCCGTAAATGAGTCAGTTCATTTTCAAAACTGTCACACTGATCACAGTCCTTCTTGGCTGTAAAACATGAGTACTCATCTCATTACACTAGTCTCTATAACACAAGATGATTACAGTGAACTAGGTTTATTTAAATAATGGTTCCTCCCATCATATACACAGTACCACCCATTTCACTTAAACTCGTATTGTCCAACAGATGGCTCAGAATATACATATATGTCATCAAAGAGTTTTTCCCTTAAAATGTAACAATACAGAGATATTCTTTTTGAAACAAAAAAGAACACATGCGGGAACTGATGATGCTGAACATTGACACAAAAGTTAGCCACTGAATGATACTAAGTAACATATTAAAGTTATCAGCTACATACTTTACCCGTTGCCTGCTTCCTATCAGTGATGAGATTACACAGTATGCTAACTTAGTTAATTTGCTTATATAAGTTAGTAAATATCTAAGTCACCAGGTTTGTCATAGCATTTACATCCTGTAAGTAGCATTCAAAATGATTTCTCTTTGGCATTTAGTACCGGTTTCCCTCACATTTCAATGTACGAATTGTGGCCCAGAGACAGCCTGACATATTCAAGGTCTTCCTCAGAACCTATGACCAACTGCCAGGGTAGTACCTTAAATAGTCGTTGCCACTCCTTCCCTAATCTTTCCCACTCGGTAGTCACAATCACACTACTCTTTATTGCCATTTGGCCAATGCAAGTGAAAGTTTCATTTAATAACAGACAAGTTTTCATACTAAATGCAATTTGTCCCCAAACTATCACCTATGCATAATTAGTTACAAGGCAGCACAACTGGTACTATCACATTACTTTACCTACCACTAACATGTACCTCTCTACCATTTGATTTCTTTTACAAGTAGGCTGTCTTTAAATGCATGTGTCATACATAACAGCATGACCTCACCATGGTAAGAATACTCACTGAACAGGACGACAACATATTTCTCGGTTCTAACCAGATTTACAAGCTCATCATCTGTTACAACTTCCAAAGTCGAGAAGTTGAATCCTTTCATGAGAATACATAGCAATGCCAGAACTGCAACTACATTAAACTGTACCACACGCCGCATTGCTGAAGACACTGTGACACTGATGACAACCCTTCGATTACGCGTCAAGTAACTTGCACAGTGCAGCCAAAAGCGTGGATCATGAAAACGATTTCGACAGGGATAGGAAAAATGGAAGGCATGGAATATGTCTTCATTTCACATAAATAGTACATGAACGTCCACAAACATATATAGTTCCGTAATTAGGGGTTAAAGAAAGAAAACACCTGGAACGTGCTGGGAAATTTATATGTGGTGAGTTTATTGCCAACATTTGCACTTTTTTTTCTACAACAAATGACGCGAAGTGAAAGCGCACAGTGCTAGTGGCGGTAAATTCAGTTCAATAGTGTGCATGAAGATACTGTACATGTAAGGGTATCTCTTCAGATGATAAATACTGTACACAGGATGAGAAATTTGCATAAAAACTCTCCCCACTGTGGACCCCGTTAACAATTAAGTCCAAGATATCAAATGATAAAACAATACGTATGGTGGTGTACAGGACAGTCGTCTGGCAACGTACGTATGTTGGCACCTGGTTGTCACGTATGACGTGGTGGACCGTCCCTTTGGATGGTCTGAACGCGACCAGGGTAACGCGGTACCGGATTACCGTAGAATATTACCTGCTCGACTCTTACAGGTGCCGAGGGTTATGAGCATACATAGCAATGCAACCAAGTGCCTTGTCCCATTTTACGATATCACAGTGTGGGATACTGGTGCGTCATTTCCTTTTCACTCTGTATATTTTTTATTTTACTTACAAATACTCCCACACAGATTAGTATAGAGGTTTGTTCAAAAAGTATCCCGACTGACCACAGTACATGAAGTAGATAAGGCTTACGGGGTTTTAACCCTAATTGTCTTCAACATAGTTCCCTTCCGCAGTTACACATTTCGCCCAACGTTTCTGCCACTGTTAGAAACATTTTGCGAACTCCTCTTTCGGGATGTCTAATACTGTCTTTGTCGAATTTCGTTTGATTTCCTCCGTTGCCTCAAATCGGTGTCCTTTCAGAACTTAATTAAGCCTTGGGAATAGGAAAAAGTCACACGGTGCGAGATCTGGTGATAATGGCGGCTGCTGCAACTGAGCGGTGTCGTGTTTGGCCAAAAACTGCTGCACAAGATGTGAAGTGTGTGCGGGCGTATTGTCGTGGTGCAGGATCCAGTCGCCATCCCGCCAATTT
>Ga0123352_10008004_pt1 | contig 16411 bp, 14 predicted proteins | sample TergutLab28metaG_FD_89700 | JGI IMG/M metagenome (GOLD analysis project Ga0123352, IMG submission 89700) | Labiotermes labralis P1 segment gut microbial communities from Petit-Saut dam, French Guiana - Lab288 P1 | ecosystem: Host-associated > Arthropoda: Insects > Digestive system > Gut ... | reverse complement strand
TGTGTGTGCTGTGTGTGTGCTGTGTGTGTGTGTGTGTGCTGTGTGTGCTGTGTGTGTGTGTGTGTGTGTGTGTGTGTGTGAAAGAGAGAGACTGTTCGTAACAAACTGAACAGTACAATCCAAACACCAATTGTGACCACCAAGATGGTTATAGTAATTTGCCACAATAAATTACACAACACAATTAGTGTGTGTTTGCTGTTAAGAACACAGCAATCACAGAACAATTCTGCGCGCGCGCGCATGCACAGCTGCAACACTCGGGAACATCATCACACCAACTACCATTTTTAATACTGAGACGTGTTACTGTACTCATATGCAAATACACGACAGCCAAACGAAAACATTAGAAGTTAGAAAAACACAGGCAGAATTCGCCTGCCAAACCACTTAACGCGACACACAAATTACAGAGGGCAGACTGAAGCCCTGTTCCAAAACCTCACTCAGGACACATCTGCAAAACCAGTTACCCTGGGCACACAATTAAAGGAAACAGACTTAAGTGCACATTCTAACAATTCATTCAGGAGAAATTCATTTCAGAAGCCTCTTACCCTCGACAGATAAAGTGAACAGACTGGAGTCAAAATTCTAAGACCCCGAATTTCTCTCAATCTGTATCCAAATGAACGAAAACCTAATCGCTTCTCGTCCTATCCAACAATCATGTATCAACTGTGTAGTACGAATACCGCACAAAGGCTGAGATATTTCGAATTATGATTGGGGAAAAGCAGTAGAATTCCTTTAACCTGGGACCCACGGGAACAAAACAGGTGCCGGACCATCAAACACTCCATACTACCAAACAGTACCCAAATTTCGCAGCCAGCAGTCACAAAATGTGCACTTGTCTGTTATTTTGATCACTAAAACACTCAGCTTTGTCAGCTTTATATGATCCATGCCCTAGCATTTTTGATTCATTATTAGAAATAAAACGAACATGCGAACATAAAAATGTGTAAATTTGTTGTATTATAAAGAGTGCAGCCTGCTACATGTTTCGACACAAAGATGTGCTTTGAAGGATGTATTGCACAGAGAGTGACGTCGGCAACAGTTTGCAGATACAAAATGTACAAGTTTTAAATAAAAAGTTTAAAAATATGTCCAAATATGAAATATTGATACAACTATCTGTGCTAAATCGCGTTTTCATATGCCGTATACACGGTGAGCCCATCCAAGCGGAGGTGGTGGTGGTGGTGGTGGTGGTGTGTCTGCAGTAACATCGCGACCTGCACACACCACAACCTTACACAGCACAGCACCTTGTCCGACTGCACTAACTCAGGCGGCTGGAGTGTCTGAGGTTCGACAAGGCCCTTCACACTGTCACTTGCGGCCATCACCACTGTCAGCTGGTCCTTCTGTTTGTTTACATCATCAACAGCTTACAATCCATGTCATATGAAATCATAACCACATTTCGGCTTTCACCACTTTCAAGGCAGTGACGATACATACATTTTGGTCGCCCCTGTCTTGCGAATGTCGCCGGAAAGAGTCAACGTGACTACACCGGAACTCCTTCTCGGTTTTCCTTCCATTTCGTCTGACTATGTGTACCAGGCATAACAAGGCGCCACTGGGTGACTCATAATATATGAACTCCCCTGGGCAGTGAGTCAGCCAGCAATAGGCACTTCATCTGTCTCAAGTAGAACCAACCACGTCGGACATCGTGACGTCACAACAAATTCCACTGAACGCTATACGAGACGGCGCCTTGCAGCGTGACTAATCCACGTGATGGAAAAAACGCCATGGTCAAACCGAATACAGAAACGTGGAGAAACGGATCCACAAATGAATGTGAACCGACACTGTGACGACCAGCCACGAAGATGGAGGCAATATGATCATCCGAATCGTCCAGTAACCACCTACTTGCAAACACTGTCACCACCCGCGTTTACACCACCGTGAAAAACCATGGTCTGACGAGTGTCAAACTTCTTTATGGAGATCAGGCTGGACGAAGTGTGAAGTCTGCGTAAAGAGCTTCGTCTGAGCCTTATGCAGTGGCGAAAAGGCTCGGTCTCTTAGCAAATGACACATCACTACCTGAAAGTTCAGGATGATGTGTTCGGTCCACTACGTCCGTCCAGCCTAGACACCACAGTTCTTCAAACTGCGTGCTGCAGGGCCCTGCCAATCACAAACCAATGTGGACGGTCCAAGAGTACTAGGCCAAACGAAGACAGATGGACAGACAGACGATGTGACGTCAAGTCGCATGACAGAAATCAGGAAGATACGGACGGAAGGATGGCCGTGGTCTCTCTCCACACTTTTTTTTTATTTCGTAATGAACGCCTAATATACCGGGACAGGTTTCATCCGGTTTAACAGAAATCCTTTAAGAATTCAAGTTGCATTAGCTCAGTGTAGCTTCATTTTACACGCACGATCAAAGAACGCGCCAAAAACACATCCTGGAATGCAGACATAAGTCAAGACAGTCATACCCTCACAACACATTCCACATGACGATGTGGACAACAAATATATCCTTGTATCTGAGTCATGTATCACACATGTGGCGTGTCATTTGTACGCGGCCTACAGGGAAGCCGCAGAAGGATCCTCGCCTCCAGCACATCGTTTGGGCCTAAACCTTTTAACAGCGAAAGTACTTTTGTGCCCAATGCTCCAAGGTTCCCAGACTTCGCCCGCTTGTTCTTTTCATAAGAGCAGTATCAACATCAAGCTGACTATGGGCACTGGTGGATTGATACTGGAGGGCGAAAACAGAAGTAATCGCAGAAAAACCCGTCCCAGTGTTACTGTGTCTGACATCGAACCCGGGCCTCCGAGGAGTGATACCGGCGATCGGCCGCCTGATCAAAGGCACACTCAATGAGCAGCCTCGGATGCACGATGCCTCTACACCAGAACAACTCAAGTTCCCAACTTTCACATATACCCTCCGTCCCACCTTGTAACTACGACGTATTCCTGCACAGCGCTACGCAAGTCTCACTAACATGTCCTCACTGCACGCCACACCAACCTCACTGCTAATTTCCAATTATTCATTTTAATGTCACCCTCCTTTTCCACATGTATTCTAAAAAAAACCGGTAACTAACGCTTTCGTTTCCCAATCAACATTTCACCTGCACTGATTATACCTGTGTTTCGCGCTATACACCCCACCCATCCCATCCTCCATTGATTTGACTACCGTAAGAACATTCGCTCGAAAAGTACAAACCATGAAGCTACTCACTGTGTAATTCTCTCAATTCTTCCTTTTACTCCACCTCCTCCAGGCACTACACTGCTGTCCAACAGCTAATCCAAATACGTACACAACTATAATTTCACACGTCATTCTGTGCTGGTGATACATTTGGGACTGGTGATATATTTGGTGCTGGTGACACATTTGGGACTGGTGATACACTTGGTGGTGGTGATACATTTGGTGCTGGTGACACATTTGGGACTGGTGTTACACTTGGTGGTGGTGAGACATTTGGGGTTGGTGAGACATGTGGGACTGGTGATATATTTAACCGAACTTTACTTGGGTAAACAAATCAGGGTCAAGGCAACATCTGGAACGTGTATTGCGGATGAAAGAGGCTAACCACTCAGTTTCAGTTTGGGCTGGCGAACCTTTCTGAAGAGGCGCGCTCATATTGTCTGTACATTTCAAAGAAATCGCTTCGCGTGCCAATGGGAATTTTGAAGAGCAAAATAAATTCTTGGAGTCTTCAATAAATTGTCAGTAATTACTGCATCATTATTAACGCATACTATAATTATACAATTAACGCGCAGTATAATTACTGTATTTCTAATAAAGGTCTGCTGTAGGAATGCGATAAGCAACAAAATGTGGCAGTAACTGGGCTGCCACTGCTTCCTGTTTCAAAAGAAGACTAAAACGTTCTGTCCAATGTCACGTACGTGTATTTGCCCAGGCACCGCCAGACCGGCGCCCCAACGATAAATATCCAGTCAACACTTCGCACCGCTCCGATTTGTGTAAAAACGTCTCACTGCAGTGGCATTTGGTAGCAACGGTAATTCATATACAGTCTGCACACAGTAGATATGTGTACATATACAGACGTTGTTCACAATATAGAGACGTTCGGGCAAAAGAAACAAAACGAGGGACAGCAGTGAATGCCGCGTGCCATGGGAATCTTCAGCGTGTCATTTGGGGCACGCGTGCTAAAGGTTCGTCAGCCCTGATTTCGTTGGACAACGCCATTCGGCAATGGGGAGACAACAAGGGATGTATCTCAAAGCGTACAGAGTGGATTCGCGTAAGTCAGGACACGGCGTAACGACAGGCTGTTGTGAACACGGTACTGAACCGACGGATGACACTGCAGGCGAGGAAGTTCCTGAGCAGCTGAGAGGCAGAGAGACGGTTAGTATCACGAGACGGACTCTACTCGGTGGCCAAGTCAAATAATGTCATTTGACATATACACGTATCCTCCGGAACTGTAAAGACAAACAATCTGCCGTTTACTCAGACTTGGACTTTCTCCCCAAGACTGGGAGCGTCAACGGACAGACGGCGACAGGCTGCAACAGTACATCCAACTGTCAATAACGTCATTCTGGGAGGTAGGAGCCATGGTACGGCTGAACGATGTTATCGGGCAAACAAGCACTTGCAAGGCACACGATACGTGCCCAACCTCCGAAGCCATCTCCCATAGCCACAGACGCTGCGCCCCGGGTGAAGTTTGGGCTAGCGCCGCTGTTAGGAGAGAAAAGAAGCGTATCAAACTGGCTATGATGGCAATGGCTTTGCACGTTACGCCAGCGATGGATTCTTAACATGGCGGCGAAGCGCACAAACCTCGTTCCGCGCAGTAAATACACCCCGTCTCAGTCATAGAAACCAATGCTGTATAGGGATATAATCGCTGTCTGTTCTAAGATGCACAAAGCATAAACACACTGTGTGGGCAGAACGTGGATTTGTGAATGTTCAACATGAATATACATTTAGTACCCACTGAGCTTTAAAGGTAAAGTACCAGTACTGGGACAAAAGACAAAGGTTTCAGTTTAGGAACTGTATCTTTACCCTGTAATTCCATTTAATTTCGGCCAACACATGAAAGACTACCTAAATGCTGAACTGGCGCAGGTCACCTGCACAGCCGCCATTAATACCGCATTCCATTTCAGAGATGAAAGTAACAACGAAACCACAGGCACCGTGAACACGCACTGCTTGCATTATTCAAATTTAAGCCCACTGTCCACATTAATAATAAAACACAGCCACTGGGCTACAACGGATGTCATTACCTTGCAGTGTTACATTATTCATACAGGTACCATTCACAGAAAGGGCACTTTCTTTACCAACACGCCCGAACCACCTCTGATGCCACACCGGTGGTTCCTACAATGGCCCACCAATCCCCGACGTCACCACGGGCCCCTCACAAAGTGTCACTAATGCTGTGGACCCCCCCAGCCCCAAATTATCTTAACTCGTTGACATCTAAGGTACATTTAAATTTCGAATAATTACAGACAAGAAACGGATAAACTCTAAAACATTATCTTAAAGGTGTAAATATCCACTACAAAGACTGTGTGTGATCTTCCCAGCAGTATTGAAACCTAAAAGGTTTCGTTCAACTAAACAACAAACCTAAGCTGTTACAAGCCGTGCCGTCGTTAAGTTTTGTAGCGCCCAAGGCACCTCCACGAACGTAACTTGTAAACTTAAAAAAAAATTACAATCATTTATTGAATTTCCTTTCTTTTGGCTCAGGAATTATAGAATTTACTGAGCAAACAAAATCTTTTACGCAACATACACACCAGCAGATTTTGTGTGATATGAAGAATGTTCAATACATTTTTCCATTTAACTTGTAACAGAAAGGCAGATGTTGTCTCGCTGACCCCTCGCCAGGACCTGTGGACCACACTGTAATAACCTCTGGTCTAGCCTGTTACTCAGAACTCTTGACAACTCAGTCAAGTTTCCGCGAAAGATACCTGCACTCCGCTCCGTCGCATCTTTCCTCAGCCCACTGCTCCGACTGCAGTTCACGCGGGGTTCAATTCTTTACCCGGAAGCCAGAAATCCTGTAAGAAGGTGCTGGTGGTTTTCGCCCGTTCCTCCAAGCAAATTCCAGGATGCTATTTCGAACCACGATCGCCTGATCAAGGCGTTCTTTACTTTCAAAATGTCAAACTGTTTGCCGGAACACGTCTACTTGTAATGTATGACCGACTACACAAAAAGCTGTACGGAGTTTCCTGCACGGGTTTTCACGTAATTCGCATTGCTGAATCGCGTTACTTGCAAATCGCCTGTACCGGATTTCACCCAAATTGGGCAACATAAAAATAACGTCTAGAAACATGGGTTTCCCCCCATACGTCAAGAACGTCGCCACAACGATTCTCACAACACTCCTGCCTGCTCGACACAATTTTGTATGGAAATTCTACACCGAATTTGACGAAAATCAGACGAGCGGTTTCGCCGCTCATTACCCAGGATTGATATCAGTCAAAACACAAATTATATTTTACTCTTTTTATTTTCGGTGTGGAGTTTGTGTTTTGACTGATACCATCTTCGTAAAATTAGTTACTGAATACCTTATCGAAACGTCACACACATCAAAATTGTTTTGCCACCGATATTTGGGTCGCAAGTCCGCGGGATGTTGTCTGCATACACGGCGTATATTTGGCTACCGGAGAAATGCACGCGACTGCAGCACGCGGATCACGACGAAGCAGCACGTACTTCCGCCACAGGCAGGAACGTGCAGGCGAGCGGCAGGGTCTGTCTACTTAGAACTATTCGCTTGTCTGTCTCTCTGTCTCCTTACACCTGTTGTTTCAACCTTCACTGATCGTTAAGCAAAGAAACACAAACTTTCCACTACCAAGTAACGTTTCCTTCACCAAATCTAGCACGTTAATAAAAGGGAACTGATTTTCATTATTGTTATCATTACTAACAACACAAAGCCCTTTCAAATTATTATTATTATTATCATCATCATCATCATCATTACTAACAACACAAAGCTCTCTCAAATCATTATTGTTATTATTATCATTATTATCATTACTAACAACACAAAGCCCTCTCAAATTATCATTACTATTATTATCATCACCATAATTATTATCGTTACTAACAACACAAAGCCCTCTCAGATTATTATTATTATTATTATTATCATTCCTAACAACATAAAGCCCTCTAAAATTATTATTATTATTATCATTCCTAACAACACAAAGCCCTCTCAAGTTATTAATATCATCATTATCATTACTAACAATACAAATCCCTCTGAAATGACTATTGTTATGATTAATATCATCATTATTATCATTACTAACAACACAAAACCCTCTCATATTTTTATCGTTACTATTATCATCATCATTATCATTCCTAACAACACAAAGCCCTCTCAAGTTGTTATTATTATTATTATTATCATTATTAATATCATCATTATTATCATTACTAACAACACAAAGCCCTCTCAAGTTACTATCATCATTATCATTATCATTACTAACAACACAAAACCCTCTCAAATTACTATTGTTACTATTATCATCATCATTGTCATTACTAACAACACAAAACCCTCTCAAATTATTATTGTTACTATTATCATCATTATCATTACTAACAACACAAAGCCCTCTCAAATTACTATTGTTACTATTATTATTATCATCATCACTATCATTCCTAACAACACAAAACACTCTCGAATTATTATTATTGTTATTATCATCATTGTTATTACCAACAACACAAAGCTCTCTCAAATTATTATTGTTATTATTATTATTATCGTTACTAATAACACAAAGCCCTCTCAAATTATTATTATCATCATCATTATCATTACTAACAACACAAATCCCTCTGAAATTACTATTTTTATGATTAATATCATCATTATTATCATTACTAACAACACAAAACCCTCTCAAATTATTATTGTTACTATTATCATCATCATTATTATCATTCCTAACAACACAAAGCCCTCTCAAGTTATTATTATTATTATTATTATCATCATCATCACTATCATTATTAATATCATCATTATTATCATTACTAACAACACAAAGCCCTCTCAAATTACTATTGTTACTATTATTATCATCATCATCATCACTATCATTCCTAACAACACAAAGCACTCTCAAATTATTATTATTGTTATTATTATCATTGTCATTACTAACAACACAAAGCCCTCTCAAATTATTATTGTTACTATCATCTTCATCATCATCACCAACAACACAAAGCCCTCTCAAGTTATTATCGTTATTATTATTATCATTACTAACAACACAAATCCCTCTCAAATCATAAGGTAACTACAGTGCAGTTTATGTATTTGTCTAACACAACTTTATATGATGGTAGCGGTATATCTGGTATTTATTACGTAAGGCACAACTACATGTTTCGGCGTTTGACAATGGCCATCTTCAGGTTGTACACGACATACTTAGTAAGCAGTTATACGATACTTAATATGGGCTGTTGACAGTGGGGAGTTAGGAGGTGAGGTGGGCACGAGATCTCGAATGTGTCATGGAGGTTGGGAGGTGTGGGTACATGGGGGGGGGGGGCTGCTATTGTGTGTATATCTGAGTTAAAAATAGTTAGGTCTGTGGCATCATATTGTGTGTTGTGGAAATTATATGTACATATATATACTTATCCTATACATATACAATGTGCAATGCTATACAAGAATACGGATTTTGTAGTTACAGTTATGGGCTCATTAATCTACTCAAGTTGTTATTGTATTTTACTGTTATACTAAATCTTGTTAAACACCCTATAATTTATCTGTTCAATTCCACAAAGTGAAACTACTATAGGTCGGAGTACAGAGTGAAGTGGGTAATGGAAAATAAAGTTAAAGGATAATAATAGGGATAAACAGGCAAACCAAAAATACAATAAAGTAAAGTAAAGTAAAGTAAGGTGGCACTGAAGTGCTAGGCTTAATATTACTCTTCTGGTTTCGCTGAGTTGTGTGTGTACCGCTGTATGTTCTAAGTATAGGGTGTCAGATGGTTCACAGTCCATGTGTGAATTAGTGCTGAACTTCGAGGAGGGCAGTACGACCATCCTTTGAAGCACCGCTGTGTTAGTTTTTGGTCAGCTGGTTATTCGGAGCGTGTTAGCATAAGTCATTTATAGCAAGGTTCTACCTGTGGAGAATATAGGGTAGTCTTTTTAGAGGTTGTGTCTAAATTCTCGTTAATATATATGCACTTGCATAAAGTGACTGATTAAAGGCGGTATACTCACAGTTTTGGGAGTTGGGAGTGTTCGTTGTACTGTGTAGTGTGTGCTATAATGGCGTTCGCTGAGTCGTCTCCCCGGAGTATAAAGGCTGGGTGTGTAAATGAACACTATCCTTTGATGGTGATGTCACTTAATCCTCTTGTGCGAGCGTTGTATGTGTGTAACTGAATTATCACTGATTGTAGTCAAGTTATGTGATTATGAACCAGTGCCGAGTGTTTTCAAGCCCAGTGTTGGTTGTGAGCTGCCTGTGGTTCCTGGGATGGAAGTCGGTCTGCTGTTATGTTTCATGTAAATGGCCTTGTCCTTTCTATTAGGGTAATTACGAATGTCTACAGTCGGGTATGGGGGTTGGGGTGTTGGGCAGTTGCTGGGTCGGTCGGTCCTTTATGAGGGTGTCGAAGATGGCGTTAGAGAGAATTGTCTGAGGGTCATAGAGACAGCTGTTTTTAGCAAACTCGGTGTGGATATGGAATTTCTCTATTGTGTTGAGTTGTGCTCCTTTTTGTGGCAACGTACTATTTTCATCATCTTGTTCATGGGGCCATACGAATGGGTTTCTTCTATCAGGTGTTTTGCAAAATTGGAGGTATTTCCGTTGTTGCGCCATGCTGTCTTGTGTTCTTTGTAGCGGGTAAAGAATTGTCTATCCGTTTGTCCGACATACGTTTTGTGGCAGTCAGGGCAAGTTAGTTTGTATACACCCGATAGGGAGTATTTGTCGTGGGCGTAGTTTTTGTGTGTAAGTAGGTTGGCTAATGTGTAGGATGGTACGGAATGTGATCTTGAGGTCCGTTCGTTTGAAAATGTGAAGTTCCCTTACCGATATATGTGAAGTTGGCCCATTTTTGTGTGGTGTGGGTAGTTATTTGTTTATCTGGGTTGGGGGTTTGTGTGGTTTTATCGGAAAGGAGTTGTTGTGAAGGATGTTACGTATTATGTTTAGTTTTTTAGTTCAAATTATTATTATTATTATTATTATTATTATTATTATTATTATCACTATTATCATTACCAACAAAACAAATCCCTCTCAAATTATTATTATTGTTATTATTATCATTACTAACAACACAAAGCCCTCTCATTATTATTATTATTATTATTATTATTATTAACAGTACAAAGCCCTCTCAAATTTAAAATACACCACGTTAAGTTGACAAAAAGTGTCTTGCCCCGGCCGTAGCCCGTCAGTATACCGACTGCCAATAATCGAAACATGAACACGACTATCTGCAGGTCAATCACACCCTAACAACAAAAACAACAAAACGCGGTTCGTGCCGCACAGAAAACACTGTCTTCCTTACAAAGACCAACCGGTCAATGCGGCCAGAGGCCAGCGGGCGCTGTGTATTGTTGGGATCATATGCAATGCACTGCATGGCCACAATGCCGATCGTATGAACGCTAATGCGGATAGTTAAGTACACTTACCACTGTCTAAAGACTTTAAAGTGGAATACTGACAACACTTACACAATGCATGGCTTCAAAGTTTATATTTTTCCCAATTATAGCACTAGAATGGCACACACGAGATGATGAGTTTCTCGTGGCTGTCAGCGGTAAGGTGTTGACACCGTGAAGTTTTGTGTAAGTACGTCTGGTCAACAAACCAACATACGGCACGTTATCCCTACCTTAGCTCCAATCTTAAGCCAGCTTAACCCGCATTTATAAAAAAATAACAAGAGGTAACAATGCATTTTACGTCTCCTCGTGCGTGCTACATGGCCTGCGCAGGTAATATTAGGTTCATTACTTCATGTGACTAATATCGTTTGCCAATTCCCGCCGCTATGCCAAGGTCATCGTGTGCTGGCCCATACACGACTACGGCTCATAAGCAAACCGAGTCGACAGGAAGTTAAAAAAATCTGTTAATATATCCCTGTACGCCTATTTCAGGAATAAAAAAGATATAAAATTATTCCTTATGTAATGTTCTGCGTGTCACTTTATTGATTTATGTATTACTTAACGGCTTTAATGCTGAACCAGCAGACTACGACCTTCAGTTTCCGTTCTGTTAGGCTCCTAATGAAGGCCTGTGCAAGTCAACAACAGCACAATGCAACATCGGACACCCAGTTGCCAGACTTCCAAAAGCCACAGTAAATTTATCAAAATGTCACATCATGCCCGCACTCCCCTACTTGGCCCCACTGGTCTCCTCGTCACAACGCAAGAATGCCATAGAACTGGTTGCTGTTGCTGCCGTTGCTACAGCAACAAAACGTGCAAGAAACAACCGGCAGGCAGGTTCTTCTAAAAATAAACTGACAATTATTATTATCCTGTTCCATGGGTGTATCCTACCTGCTCCCTTCCCCTTCATTCCACCAAACCGGTAAACGAGGTGACTGGTCGCCAGGCAGCACCTCGCAACCTTTCCCGCGGTAGCAGGAGTTCGTCTCCAGGCGCGGTCTTTCACTATCGTCCAGCAGACATCTTGTGTTTGCAATGCTAGGTCTGGGACATGACGGAATGCAGTGTGGCAGACAATGAACGACGTTTCGAAGGAACCTGCAGCACACTTCTGGCAGAATACACGTCGTCACTCCTGACGTCATAAATCTTCGCTCCCCAAACCTCAAATCTCACATTTTCTTTCGCTTGATTATGTGAAAATAAGTTGTGTATGATAAAGGTAAACTTAAACCACATCATCAAGACATGGGGAAATGGTTGTAATGGTCCGTTAACCTCAGCGCTACGCGGAGGGGAAGTTTCTAGTTCGCGCAGGCAATACAGCGATGAGATGGCAGTGGGGCAAATAAAGGATTGGCGCGAGGATGTGAAAGGAACTAGTCATGCCCTTATTTTGGATACATATACTATTCTGGCATAGCGCCTGGAGGGAAAGACGGTCTCCGGGAGGAGCTCCGAATCGGGCATCTCCCGTATATACAGCAGGAGCGCTCCATCTGGAACGCGTTTTTCTGTACTCCTAGTTTTGCTAGCAAAAAGAATGCGGCCAAACATGAGATGCTCTTAGTCTGCGACAGAGCCCTATACATTTCCACCTGTTGAAGTCCGGTGAATGAGGTGACCACGCAACAGAACCGCACGGTTTAAACAAAATTCGTGGTCTATCGAGTAACATCGACCTTGCTCGCAAAACAAACATATTATTACGTTGTCTGAAGCTTAAAATTCAGGCGAATATATAAAAATTCGGTTCCTACCGCACAGTGAACACCCTGCGTCTTGTTACGACGCCATGCCGACCGAAGAGACGTAACCGAAGTTTCGGAACAGACTGCTGCCGTGTTGGATGACGATCTGGTACCGAATGCATCATGTCCCACAAGCTGGTGTTACCAAATAAGGTACCGAACACCTCTCGTTTCAAACTACAGCCATAGTCAAACACAGCTAATTTACTGCAAGAACAAGTACTCTCGGTTTCCACAAAGCTACAAGTATCGGCTCTTACTGGTTCACTATGAGTCTAAGTCACATAAAAATGGGCAAAGGCGATTTTCCACAACTACGGCTATATTTTCCAATCTTTCTAAATCCTGTGGCGCCAGAGAGTCTGGTACAGACACCAAACTTTCGGAAAACGTACTGCCACCAGAACAGCAGCACTTCTGGCTACACCAACATCTGCGGGCCCTACAGTCCTAACACAGCACCGCTGCTCTAACCTCAGACCCACTACTTCCATCTTCCCAACGCATTCGGCATCACTTGCTACTACTTCCACACCCCCATTACGGCGCAGTGCATGTACTGTGCTGGGTTCACACACACCAGGCTGCATTGTCCAAATCAATTCATACTCTCTGGTCTTCTCCATTGCAGAACGGTGTAATGACGACACAGGTCGGTACCGACGTTTCCAGCTTCGCTGTGGAAGTGAACAAGACGGACTCTGAACGCTCCTCCAGAGTAGTCAATCATCACGACCCAACAGAATTCTGACTGCCATGAAAAACTCAAATCTCATTTTCCAACCAAGACTCCTCTGAGAGTTGTCTAAAGCACCTGCCTTAGCACCATTCACAAGCCACACTGCTGCAAATGCCGGCGCAGTACTGCACCAGTCTTAATGTCGCCATCTTCAACGATGTGCCATCACAGTGCACTAGTGCAAAGCTCCAGAAAATTCATGTCAAGTGCATCCAGTTTAAACTGGAACCCAACAACAGACTCTACACCCGCACTGCATGACGAAAGGTGCACGTCATTACTGCACTACCGCACAGTGGCCAAAGGTGCCACCTGTGTTCCAGTGCTCAGTCCTGCTGTCCCACGCCACAAAATTTTTCTGCATAACAAAATGCACATTTTGGTACTCGATCAATTCATTACATGAACCGGAATGTTCACCTCAAGCATCCTACACAAAGGACATGCACTGTCACAGGGTGCGTCCAAAAAGACCTCCTGCCACACACACACACACAACTACGTATCTAGTTCTGTTCATTCGCCACATGTTTTGACAAATGGGGCTTGCCATCTCTAGGCGAAATAAATTACATATCTACAACATGAAGCAAATGGTAATATAACCCTGCAGATTGCTGGGTGTCAATCAGTAACTCGCACGTTTTCGTTTCTTGCCCGCTGGACATGCGCACTGGACTGTCACCAAGGCACCGAAGTTCTGTGGCCAGCATGGCGCTGATCCGGGCGAAAGCCCAGCCCATCATATTCTACGCCAAATGAAGTCCTCGCAGTGAAAAATCAATTCGCCAACAATTTACTAAATTTTCGGCTTTGCAGGATGTATGTTACAGCACACTTCATCAGTTGAGTGCAGTTAATTCATAAAGGTATTCGGTGTAGAGGGTCTTATAGAGACTTTCATTTCTCCCAATTCACACATTAGAACTGTGGATAAGATTACACACTTCCAGAACTCAAATGAGACAGGAAATCAACAACAGTGATCATTCAAAAAGAGTCACGCATGCAAATCTCATTAACGGAGATTGATGACAAACTTCTGCGGTAAGAACTTTTGACAGACTTCACGTTACATTAGTGGCCAAGACCACAACTTGGCACAACACATGGTATGCTGGGACTACTCCAAGATGGATGCCATCAGGCGTACTATAGGCGTACTATGCTGAGCACAGTGTTACTGTCACTGGCTGGGACAGTGGAGTGCAGTGTGCATCCAGAAATCAATTGATCTGCTGAATGCTCCACAACAAACCCCACGACTGTATGGATGTCACAAAATAAACAAGATATTCAGCTTTACACGACAAGAGTCCTATTTCACTGGTCCTGCATAGAACTGTAAATATTCCGTTTCCTATTTTCCACAACACACCACATTCTTTCCAGTAGGCACTGCAACCACGGCCGTTTCAATAACATGCAAGTACTACAGCAAAGTTTTTGGATGCAATTCAAATCCTCAAAACCCAACGTTTTTAAATGACATCAGTAAACTTCTTAATTTCAAAGCTTTTCCTTCTTTAAACTTTAGCCTCTAGTCTATATATTGTATAATGATACTGATACAGAACACAATTCCCATCGCCAACAAAACAGTCCAGCATAAGACATAAATGTGTAGAAGGAACTCTACCAGCATCTTTATAAAGATTGATGTGCCAAACAGAGCAAAAGATAACAGGAGGGGGGCTTAGCATAATCTAGGTTCGTTCTGTGTGCACTACAACGCTGCATAGGGGTTTAGCATGACACTTTTTACTCCAGTATATTTGTAAGGATTTGTAGTTGTGCACTTTGATTTTATTTGATTTTCTGGGTGTTTTTCAAAAAAAAAAGCAAAAAGTGGTAACTGTTTGGAACAGCTAAAAATGAAGTTTATTTAATTGGCTTTATAAGCTGGATTCTTAACTGAACGTTTTAACTATTTTTCAAACACATTCTTTACAACAAACAATATCAGGGGTGTACAAATCTTGAGCACCTGGTTGCCCAGCTGACTACACTGCATATAGTGGCACCCAATATTTGCAGCATAATTATGACAGTCTGTCACTTTGCATACGAAAAAGTGAACCAGTAACCATGATTAAGCAAAGTACCAGGCAGCACTCAAGTTCATAGGTCACTTCCAAACTGTGGGTCCTCTGTAAGAAACCTGCCTCACATCATCTTTCTGATGCTCCTAGATTTTTGGAAAATTTGTGGACCACTGTACAACATAAACTTCAGACTTAAAGCAAGAAATGGCAATGTGTGTCTGAAAATGACTATGTACAATCAAAATATGTAGTAAGCAACATATTCACAATTTCATGTACCCCTGTGCCAATCAAAGTCTTTCACATTACATACAACTACATACCAATCATATCCAAAGCACCTGAACCATCATCAACACCACAGTAAGAACTTCTAATCTCTCATGGTACATTCCCTTTATACAAACCCTCAAATGGGGGATCAACAGGTCACTGCAAGTCTATCACTTACTTATAATTACACTTCACACACATGCAAAACTAATAATACGATAAAAGTTCACTACAGTTGGCCTGACACACTGAACTTATTTAGGTCTATCATGACAGCTGCCTCTAACCAAACTCAATTTACTTCATTTCCAATATCCCCGACATGCCACATTCTCATACTTCACAATGATCACATTTAACTAATTCCTAGGAGCCGGGTCCTTCCTGAGAAGCCATCTACACAAAGTCAGGCAGAAGAACCAGTTGCTCCTACTGCCAAATCACAATAAAATAGGGCACACAGGTTCAGGTCCAGGAAGTAATATCTAGAAAACATACTGTATAAACTAGGAAAAGGTATGTAGTCAAACACAGCTTAATCACTGAGGTGTATTTAATGACTATGTGATGGAAACAACTACATGTTTCGGCCTGTAATGGCCATCATCAGGTTGTCTAGGGAACTTAAGGGCTAGCTATTTGCAAGCGTGCGCGCATGCATATAGCTAGCCCTTAAGTTCCCTAGACATCCTGATGATGGCCATTACAGGCCGAAACATGTAGTTGTTTCCATTACATAGTCATTAAATACACCTCAGTGATTAAGTTGTGTTTGACTACATACCTTTTCCTAGTTTCACACACACAACGGGGATGACACACTTCCTAGATA
>Ga0123352_10008002_pt1 | contig 16413 bp, 11 predicted proteins | sample TergutLab28metaG_FD_89700 | JGI IMG/M metagenome (GOLD analysis project Ga0123352, IMG submission 89700) | Labiotermes labralis P1 segment gut microbial communities from Petit-Saut dam, French Guiana - Lab288 P1 | ecosystem: Host-associated > Arthropoda: Insects > Digestive system > Gut ... | reverse complement strand
CTTGCGTGACACTAAGCAATCATTTTCTTCAAAAGTACTCGAAATATTTACCAAACTACACCATATAAAAACGCAAAGGTCATTAAACAGTGTAAGAAGAATGAGTACAATATGAGTGTGGAAGCTTTTTTTCAGTGCAGAATTGGGAAATTATTACACCTAATAATATTTCATGCAATAACCAAGAATTCATTTTTTTTAACTGATATAAATCAAGCAGTCGTGATACCGGTGTTCTTCGCAATCCAATCCATGTAACTGGTGACCCTGGTGACGGTAATGTGTAAAATATTTCACCAAAATTACAGTACCAAATTCAGTGTAGTGGCCACATTTTTAATACCAGCTGATCCCACCTGTCCCACTAAAGAATAAAATTATAAATTCTGACATTGGCCACGTCATATGCCGGACAACGAATGAATTATGGTTCTGTTCTCGTCAGGGCAGACGTGATTTTTCTCTTCTCCAAAATTCCAGACTCGGTCTGATGTCCACCAAGCTGCCTATTCAATTGGTAACAAGGGTTAGCCTACCTATGCAAGGAAAAATCGGACAGAGGGTGAAGTTAAGAACTAACTTTCATGTACAGCTATGACTTCGTGGCATTCGCTGCGTCGAATTTACTTTCTTTATTTTAGACAAGGAGCTTAACCTTGATAAGCCATCATGTGACATATAATCACAGTCCTAAAAATCTAAGAACCAGCCTCAAATTTTAACCCTCATTAACCATTATCATTTGTCCCACTCTGATAAGAGCATCAAATGACATTCACTCTATAGTCCAAACTATTTATAGTAGAATTCACGTCCGTAAATACTTTGGGTTACCCCCTAAATTTTAATTGGTTGTGAAACTTTTATAAACTTTCATTGATTTACGGGGAATCTGGGTAATTCCCGTAGGATGAATCGGATTTATCGCCTATGGAAATGTGGCTGTTATGCCTTCAAATTGCCAGTCTCTAAGCAACTTCATGGTAAAGACCTTCCCTTGACCACAACCTCAGCTATTATTGACTTAACAATTATAGCTGTAATTCGGAAAGAGTTACAGCATGGCGACTGCGCGAACAAGCACGGATTACCTGTTGTCACACACCGCCCGTTTTTTCGCGCGCTTGATTTTTACCTGCAACAACCTGCGGTAGGAGTAACAACATGCGGCACAAAAGAGGAGTGGCTGCGCCACATTCGGCGGACACACAAACCAACCGCCCCCTCACCAATTGCCATATCAGCCCATACAGGTCCATATCTACGTTATAGTCTTCAGTACAAGTACACGTGTCATGGAAATGAATTATTTTCCCTACACATTTAAATGTTGGTTTTAAGAATGGGACTTTCCTTTGTACGTTTCAATCATTAAATGCCTCTTAATTTTCGATGCTGGGCATTGAACCGTCGTCAACCTAGTTTGAAATTCACACTACACAATTTTCTCTTGTTGTTCAGTGATGGAATGACGTTCTACTGTACACAGATATTGATTCTGTTAGCTGAAGTTGGATGGCTTCCTACTTAATTATTTGGTAAATGTTTCGAATGAAGACAGTTATTACATTAATTACATTTTCTCCTCGTTTTCTGCATCACATTTGTTTTTGTTTGTAACTCGGACCGGCGCGTATCTACAACCATCAATGTTGAGAGCACACAATTCTTCGCTTCTCCTAGTTTAAAGACCCCGAAGTACAGTTTTACATGTGCCACAGTTCGAACGCAAAGCGTGACATTACGTAATCATAGAAAATCGCGTCATTGACCATACTGGGATGTCGAAATCGGTCGTTTTCCTTTGGCAACCGGAGTTAGTTGGAGGAAGGTTTCGATTGTCTTGGAGCAATTTCTGTTTCCTTATATATTTGACCCATGTGGGGTGGGGTGAAATGCTGTGAAGACAGACTGTTCCAAACGTTGTTGATGACTGCGTAAGGTAATTGGACCTAGAAGAAAATGTTATTTTTTATCATTAGAAATGAATAATTTTGGGATTTTTTTCTTCGGCGTTTTGTGTTGGAGGTTTGTTTGAAAATTAATTTCCAATAACAAGCTACGCTTTCCAAACAATATTTGCAGTTTATCGCTCCCTTACAGCCAGCTATTTTATCGGAAATTCTGCATCTTAAAACGTTTTACACGACAGATGGAGCAAATATCTATAATGAATTTTCAGAAGAAGTAATTTTTTTAAAAATACTTTTTAGTCTGCCTTGCATTTGCATTCGAATTTATAGGCCGTGTGTCGCTGCTGATTGCACAGAAAGTTTTGTCCCACAAAGATCGGGCTTTCTGTTGCTAGTCTGCTACTGTTTCAATTTTTCAAAAATAAAACACCTGAATGAATGAAATAAAAATTACAAATGAGCCAAATATTTGGACGTTAAAATTGGTAGCTGTAGAAACATCGAGACATCAGTGTGCATTTTTAAAATGTATTGTGTGTTGTAAGTCTGGTATATACATTGCAAATTAACATAGCTCCAAATAAAATATGTGCTTCATTTGGGTGACTAAAATGGTCTAATTTTCGTTTCATTTAAACATGTAATTTCAGAAACAAACAAAACAAGTTCCGTCTACAATTATCTTGTACGTTGGTCTGTCTCAACGTAATTATCTGTCACGTGTAGGCAATATAACTGGACATTATTTTGGTCGATTCATCTAGAGGTGTCCACCAAAATTATATCTTGCAATATTCAATGTACCGTTTTCCTCGAAACACACTTGATCCCCCTGCAGGACGCACAATGTCTCCAATTCTCCGACGGGTGTACCGACTGCTATATGTCTTTCCTTTAAACAAATATCCCCATTAAAAATACTCATTCTTGAGAAGCTAACAGGTTGTCAGCTAGTCAAGAATTTCCTAGCGTTTTATTGAACCCGAATTTCACTTGTCACATTCAAAATCACACAACATTTGTCCTTGTCATGAAGCAGACAATTTCAGTGCACGTCCCAAACCTCACTTTTTGAAGAAACATTTTTTATTATCCACCCATCTTCGCCTACAGCTTACAAGTAGTCTCTTTACCTCAGGTTTACTCACCAAAACCGGCACACATTTGTCCCTCACATTTGCAACATGGTCCATCCATCTCTTTCCACTTGTGGACAAAATTCGATCCTGGAATATCCCACACGACATCACCAGTACTGTAAATATACAGTTAATAGAGACTAACGAATTAATCAGCTTATATTTCGCCATTCGTTTGTATCAGATGCACTGCACAAATAAAGAGTCTTTATATCGTATGAGAAGACATCACTCTTAAAGACATAGATTTTATTTCAATTATCGCGAAATGTTGAAAATATTTCGTAGAATGAAATATATAGTTCATTTGAGTACCTCGCAATGTATTGACACGATGATTTTACTCAGACACCTTAAAGTCATTTCAGTGTTACGTGTCATGTAGTGAAAGTTATTTCATACATAGACAAGTTGGTCTTCCAAGATTTCGGACAAGTTTTCTCCAAACAGAAAAAAATGACACCATTCACAGCTCTGCTTTTCCTGACAGCTTTCAGGTTCCTGGTAAGATAGCATCAAACATCTTCCAAATTTTAAACTTAGACCTTATAAATATCGCCCTAAATATGACGCCAATTTATATGCTGTGTTGTGTTGTGTCAGATGACATGTAACTTATTTCTCACGGTACACACACTGTGGGTTGGAACTGTAGCATATACCTGATACATATTACATATTGCTTCATGCTAAACCGCTAAGTTAATCGTCCGTGCAACATACATGGTGTTGGAAAGTTACTGTATTCTGGGCTGTGACACCGTGTAGCCTGGTTATAATTTACTGTCCTCGTGGATGAAAGCGCTGTTCACAGTCCAGGAGAAAATTCCTGCAATTTGCTTGGATGTTATTGTACTTTGTGTGAGTAGGGCTGCCAACAGCGAGTTCCGGCCCTGCCCCGAACAGCGGAACAGCTAGGGGTAATGAGAGGAAACGAAAAGGACAGCGCAGTACGTACGATGGCTGTTGGCCGCAAATGCCGTCAACAAAACAAATAAATACCAAATTACAGCTGATACTATCAAGAAAGAAAAAAACCATATGCAATATATTCGGGCATCCGAGCCCCATTCCGGACTTCCATGTCCCGGTAATTCGCACCGGCTTCTTTTTTCCTCTCGACGGTTCTGTGCGGTGGAGAGTTGCATTGTGTTCTGCTGTGGGTGGGATCGACCGGACGGGAAGCAGCAACTCAGCACTCGTCAATCATGTGCGTTTATTAAATATTTAGCTGAGATTTTTCCCTGATATTTGGACTGTACCACCCACAAATTCACGGTACCTACTGCAAGAAACAGAACGTGCCTTTAAAGGTCGATAGATTTCTACAAGGCTGGATGACGCTACCAACTTCCTCCGCAAATTCGGCAAATTTGTGCCACAGTACACGTATGTGACGTCACGTCCCAGAAGCCCGTAACTTTGCAAACTCACCACTATATGCACCCCCTCCCCCACACCTAATTCCTTATCGTGCCTGTTGATGAGTCTGTTACACAATCGCCTCTTGAATCCAATCGGACACACTCTTCTTTCCATGTGGACACTTTGCAATTTGCACGTCGCAGTGACCTTGATATTGCTGTATTGCAGACTTAAGTTAACTTGTATGATTATGCGTGCGTGCGAATATGTTTAGCATAAATAATAAAGTTTGTCACTTTGAATTACTTATGATTGCAAACGTAATTCAGAAGTGTTTTACGGAACACAGAAATTTTAGTACAAATTAGCCCGTAAATTTATTGTTATTATTATTATTATCATTATTATTCGATATGGATCTCTGTTGTCGCACTCCTTTTCTTCCCGGTACTTCTCTTGAACCAGCGGTGATCCCCACCAATCAGGCTTCAAGCTTCACATTGCAGTACTTTCCGTATTATGTGTGATGTTCCAAGTATAGCTCTTTTGTAGTGAATCTATCGAGTGTTTTCCTGGTACAGTTTCCAAATTTTTCTTTAAGCTTCTCGTTACTATTCCAGTGTCTCCAATTATTACCGGTATAATCTTACATTTCAGGTTCCACATTCGTTGTATCTCTATACACAAACTCTAGTATTTTAAATTATTTTCCGCTTCCTTTTGCACAACCTGTCTGTCTCCGGGTATTGCCATTTCTATCAGTGTGCATGTTTTCTCTTTTTTGTTTTTAATTATTATATCTGGCCTATTTGCTCTAACTTCTCTGTCTGTATGTACTGCTTGAATCCACAACACTGTGACAGCTCCCTCTTCACACACTGGCTTGGGCATGTGTGTGTACCATTTGTCTGTAGTTTCAATACCTAAGGCTTTGCATATTGAGTAGTGCAAATGTGTACAAACATTATCGTGTCTCATTAAATATTCGTTCTTTGCCAAAAAAGGGACATCCCGAAGTTAAGTGGACAATAGTTTCTTCATGTTGCTTACATAGCCGGTATTTACTCTCAAATTCTTGCTTCAAAATTTTATTCTTAAATTAGTTTGTACTAATTGATTGGTCTTGAGCTGACACTATTTTACCTCCTGTTTCTCCCTTGATGTCACCAGATTTTAGCCAGCGATGTGACTGTTCAATGTCCACCAGCTTTTTTTCTAAGTTACGTGGCAATTGTCCATGCATCCTCTTGCTTGCTATTTTTCTTTTGTTTTCTCCGCTATACTGTCCTTTATTTTTCTCGTTTCTTTCTGTACTTCTGCCTTCAGGCATCTAACTGTCTGTAACAATGCTGAGTTGGTGTTGTGTTGTTATGTTCTGACAACCTGTATTAGTGGGTCTTCCTTCCTAACTACATATTCCGCCAATTTTGTACTTTCTACCGCGTGGATTGCTTCTAACTGCATCAAGCCCTTTCCTCCCTGTTTTCTAGGGACATACAAGCGATCTACATCTGCTTTTGTGTGATGCTGTCCATGAGTGGTTAGTAGTTATCTTGTTTTCCGGTCTAGTTTTTGCAGTTCTTCTTGGTGCCACTTAATAATTCCAAAAGTGTATCTAAGTACTGGTACTGCCAATGATCCAATTGCTTGGGCTTTATTCTTTGCACTTAACTCTGTACCCAAAACTAGCCTCTATTTCCTCAAGTATTCCTTCTTCACCTTTTCTTTCTCATTCTTATGCTATATATCTAAACTTTCTTCTATACATAAATACTTATATGCTTTTCTCGGGTCCAGTTCTTTAATGTCTTTGTCAAATATGCTTCCTACATGTATTTTGCTTTGAACACTACATTTTATAAATATATTCTTGCACATTTTTCTAAACCAAAATTCATATTCATAACTTTACTAATTGTTTGCACAATTTTCATTTCGTTCTTCAACTCAATTTCATTTCTAACTAACAGTTTCAGGTCATCCCTATGCAATAGGTGACTTATTTTCCTCTCAGTTCCATGTACTTGATACCCACAATCAGCTCTGTTCAAATCATTTGTTAATGGAATAAGTGCAATGCAAACTGTAATGGCTAAAGAGAGTCGCCTTGGAATATTCCTCTTCGTATTTGAAAGGGTTGAGACTGCATTACTTCCTGTTTTGTTTTTAAAATAAGCTTTGTGTTCCATTTCTCCATAGACAGTTTACAAAATCTAACAATTTTACTGTTCACTTTTTATTATTATTATTATTATTATTATGCCTGCTTATAGCATAGCGACGCCTGTAACATAGATTACACCTATCCACAGGTAGGATGATTCGTTCTGGATGATGAGTTCATGATGATGTATAGTGAAGTCACCTGTTAACAAATTTCTGTATCGAAATTTTTCCGGACACACAGGGTAATAACGGCAAATTCCGTCTTAGACTCCGAACTGTCGGTCGAGAACTGAACCCCTTGCCTCCAGGGTAGTGTATAAGTTATTTTGCAACTAACGGCAACTTTCGGTTGGTCCATATCAAACATAAATAAAGAAGCGTGTTGTGTGTAATTGTTTTAAATGTTTGCACAATAAATAGATCAAGGAAAAGGGGGGATAAAGAGAGAATGGAGAAATAATTGTCGTTGAAGTGGAATGTTATGGAAGGAAGGGGAATAACTAATAGATGAGCTAATTAATGTAACATAAGGAGACAATAAGCATTGATTTTCTTACGGGCGGTATAGTAGTGCAAAATGTTGTTATTATGCTTATTAAGCACCAATACATGAAGACGTATTGGGGGAGTATAGGTACAGCTCCACATACACACATTCGCAGGCTGAACACTAGAAGAAGTTGAAGGTCAGCTGCAGGCGAAGACCAATTCACCACCTTAAGGAATACTCACCACACCCTTCCTACACTTGAAGGTACCCTTTTGAGTAACAGTTCATTTGTACATGAAACAGCTACAAAATCTTATGTGAAGAAGATATCAATATTGCAATTCCACACTTTAGGAGGTTTTACTTTATTTGCAATCTCAAAAGATAATTAGTCGGATATTCCTCGGGTCTGTGTTTTCCAGTCCTTGGTCCCTGGTGTTATGCTTAGCCAATTATAATGCCAGTGTCTGATGAAATCCAGCTGAAGTAGCTGGTGACCCTGGTGAAACAACAGGATATCCCATTGTGCAACCAGCCGCAGCACCAAATGACACAATATCAACCTGAGTGTTGCGACCATCATTCTCCAGGTAAACAAGTAGGCCACCGCTGTCACCCTGTAATGCAGGACAGATATATTGAAATGTAACTCTTTTAGTTAAGGTTAGGAGTATCACATTGAGGATAGGAAGTTTAAAGAAAATGCTCTTAAAATTGTATCACATTTTAACAGATTTCGGTCCAATTCACATGCTAAAAATGGATAGTAATACACTTTGCACAGCTGATATAGAACAGAGACAACTGGCTACTGTACAGGTGGTCTGGGTGGTGGCAGCAGGTTTTGTGTTGCGGACAGTAAGGTGTGAATTTCTGAAGAATATCTAAATGGAAAACTCACATTGCAAGTGCTCTGGCCGCCAATAGTAGAAGTACAGATATAGGTAGAGGTAACGATACACCCATAAGTGTTGACACATAGTGTGTTCGTTATGACTGTGAGGCCCACGTAGATAAGTCTTGGAATAACGCCAGAAGCTGTGAAATGTAACATGTATTTAGGTTAGTAATGAATACTTAAAAATGTAATTCCTTTAAACACTAAATGGTTTCGAAATCATAAGGGGAAAAATATGAAAATTTAACACATTTGAATATTTTTTAACACTATCATAATATTATCTTTGCATGCCAAGCATTCTTATAGTCTCTTGGCCATTATATTTATGGAGCATATTGTATGAACTTCATTCATGAGATTAAGTTTTTTAATCTATATATAACACCAGTTGGCTGCTTCATATAACACTGCCACATATCCTTGCAAATTCCTTACACTCTGCATGTCATTGTGTAAATAGAAGGTACAGACATTAACCACAAAGTTTTTGAAGACCATGAGTTTCTTCCCCTTTCAAACAGTCATTCTGATACCTGCAATTTTTCAAATTAATGTATGAAATAATAAAAATTTGTACTTACTGTCTGAAGTTCTGCCACATCCACAGATATGGACACGTGCACCAACAAGATCGCCTGTAATATTGCGCAGCTTAATGGGAAGGATGTAAGCTGAAATATTCGAGATGATCTTACTATAATTTCTTTTAAAACAACTTTTCATTTTGTAATGCACAAAAAAAAACAGATCGATAGACACACACACACACACACACACACACACGCACACACACACATACATTGTCTGTTGCAAAATATTGTTTTTCTATGTTGATTCCACCTAAACCAAATTCATAACTAACCTACATTACGTAAAATAATACCATTACTAGGCACGAGTGTGTCAGCTGATAACACATTATTGTTACTTCGTATTACAGTGTTGTAACAAGTACCACTACGGTACAATTAAGCTGCCATTTCATAACATTGCATGTTTCAGGCATTAAATCTAAGTGAAACTTTAATATCCAAGAGTACGTTAAGCAGCAAGAAATATAAGAGACAATTAATGGTGGGATACAAAACAAAATCACATCTAGGAATGTGAAATGTCAGTAATTTGCATCAAATTTTCGATTGGCTTTGCGCTAGTAACAATAAACGTATGTAGAATGAGAGTTTGTGTAACTTCCACCCTTTCTCAGTACAGACGTCGTAAACACAATGACGTTTCTCGGACGCCTATGTAGAGTTTAATAACAAAATCAACAACTGAGTCTAGATCATTAGAAATTAATCTATTTAAAAACAGATCTTTATTTCTCTAAACTAACTTGTGACGTCTTTAAATTTTATTGAAATAAAAATTATGCTTTGACAAAATAAACATTTTATGCTTTCTTCTGGGTAATTTTTCAGTGTCTGAATTTTATACGACGACGTTTCGGAACACATTCGGACTCCGGGGAACTACCCAGTAGAAAGCACACAATATTCAGAACACGGTGAAGTTTGAAAAAATGAATATTATTTACCGTTAAATTGTATTTAACTCATGGCAGAAAATGTCTCACAAACAGTCAGAGCAAAGACACAGTTAAGCTTTCCCTCATGTATTGTGTACAACACTGGTTATAGCTTTAACTGTGACAGTTGATGGATACTAGTGATATTGTAACACTGCGTGGGGTATTCAAAAGACTGGTAAATATTTAACAGCATAGATAAATTACACAAATAAAGGTCTGTGGTGTCAATAGTAGGAAATATATTTGTTTAAGAATAAGCAATATTATGTACATATTAATCACAGTATGACAATACTCACTAGTGAAGGTAACTTCAGAGGGCAGCTGGATAACTGCTATGTCATTGTTGATGTTGCTTGGGTTCCACTGAGGGTGGACGATACTGGTCCTTGATGTGACTCTCAGTGACCCACTTTCTGATACATCGAGTTGATTAGTAACCAGTATGACTTGGTAACTGCTTCCACTGCAACAATTATATATCAGTAAGATAACCTTACTTCTGTACTCAGTGACCAGTAATATGCTAGGTTACAGTTAACTTAAAGATAGAGTATGTGATATAGTATGTTAATGTCATAGGTATTTCATCCCTTATATGTTGATAATAAATGAGTGCTGAGCAATGTTGGAATGTTGGAGAAAACCAAGTAAGTCAGGAGTAGAAACTGGGTCAGGACCACACTGCCCACTTTGGGCTTCACATGTAGCATTTAGAAATGTGACATGGTGCAACAAAAGGAGAAGTCAATGTGTAACATCCTGGGCTGTAGTGCAATCACGACCATGTCTCATACAGTGGCAACAGTGTACCAGCAGCCCGACCTACTTCCGATGTCGTAGAACGGAATGGATTGTGTCGTTGGAAAGAGTGGGCTGTTCATGTGCCAAATTGTAATTCTTTTCTTGTTACAGAGCCTGAAAGGAAGCAAACCACGCGACGCGATCTATTTCAACAACATGGAGATGAGAGTGGTCATCATATATTTTTTTATACAAAGCAAGGCGCCGAAGAAAATTCACGCCATTCTGACAGAAACATTAGAAGAATATGTCCCATCGCATGCAACAGTCAAAAACTGGGTAGTTCAATTTAAACGTGGTGATATTTCCACCTGTGTTGCGCCTCGTCCAGGCGAACCAAAATAATTAACACCCCGGAGTTTATTGATACAATTCACAAGCCAATTGTGGAAGATCGCTGGATTTCGTCTTAATCAATAGCTGAGCAACTGGATATCTCACGTGAGCGGGTTGATTCCATCATTCATGAAGATTTGGATATGCGGAATTTGTCGGCGATGTGGTTCACGAAATGTCTGAACGCGGATCAAAAATGTCAAGGTGCCAGTCGTCTGAGCAATATTTGGAAATAATTGGGCGCGATCCAAATGAATTCCTGTCGTGAATGGTGGCCATGGACAAAACCTGCTCATATCGCTATGACCCGCAGGCAAAGCAACAAACAATGTACTGGCGGCATAGGGGCTTGCCCAGCCCCAAAAAAATTCCGAGCGTGCAATCCGCTGAAAATTCCTCGCCTGGATTCTTTGGGAACAAGACAGCATCCTCCTCATTGATTATCTTCCAAAGTGCTAGAATAGCAACGCGGTGTATTACTCATCCCTGCTGATGCAACTGAGGGACATTTTGAAGGGAAAACCCCTTGGGATTTTCACCAATGTGGTTTTGTTCTTGCACGACAATGCACCGGTTCACCGGACACTTGCAACCCAGAAAAACTAGCCTACCTGAGCATCCAATATCTTGACCACCCACTATATTCTCCGGATCCGGCCCCGTCGGACTACCACCTCCTACCTGGTCAGAATAAAACAATTGAAAGTTCGACATTGTTCGTCCGACGCGTTGGTCAATGTTGCAGCGGAGACCAGTTTGGATGGAAAATATCCGAATTTTCTTTCGAGTGGCTTGCAAAATTTGGGGCAACGGGCAAAGATGTGTATTGAGCTTCGTTGGGAGTATGTCCAATAAATCACAACATTTTCCGCTGTATCTTGTTTATTTCCAGGTCGGTCTAAGTACTTATCAGCACTCTCTCATAGTAGCAGATTATAAACTTTAGCAAGGTGTGTCACTTAATACATTTGTAGATACTACAAACAGTATTATGGTATCAAACAATGGCCAGGACAGAACAGAATTTCTGTGCATACGGACAGTAACATCCTACCATCTGTTTACCCCCTAAAGCTCATTGTCTTCAGGAAGGCAATGCCAGCAATGTGATATATGGCAACATATATTTATGAGAAATCTTCTGCCTAAATTTGCAGCGTGGCACATTTGTTTCAATAAGGGCTAACTTTTAGCAGATACATGTCGTTTGATATATATATATATATATATTATTCGATGAATAAGCGAAAAATATGGTAGGAAATATATAAATATTTATTGAAATTCTGAGGATTCAAGAGCAGTCTGTGCACAACTTACACTCAGAAGGAAGCGCACAATTTGTAACTGATATCCACACACCAATTAATAAGTGCATCATGTTGGAGATAATAAATTCAATTGATTAAAATTTGGCAACATGGTACTGTAATGTTTAAAATGTATTACACACACACACACACACATATATATATATATATATATATATACATACATACATACATACGCACAAAACTCTACACGAAAACACCCACATATTTATCAAAACAAACTCATGGAATTTAATTTTCTTTGAAATTTAAACCAAGAAATTTTAAATTTCCCATGCACATCAGTGAATATTGAAACTATAATAATTATTCAAATTAAACATTATATGCACTTCCTAACACTGGTCAAAGAACAACACTCAACATTGAGGAACGTTACAAGAACATTGTTTGTTTACACGTTCTCTGTGTATTTCTGAAATTTTAATTCTTGAATACCAAAATTTGCAACAATTTTTGTCAAGTATACTTCGTGCTTTAATATGGTCATAACTCGACTTACTAGTTTAGGAAAAATGAAAATAATACACAAAAATAAGACCATATACTTGGTAAGTATGAATGTGTTTACTTCTGTGACATTGTCAATTTCGACAGAAACAATTCTCATAGCAATGTTATTTCCATTCTGCTGCCAAGTGAGTACAACCTGTAAGCAACTCTGTTTTTCTATTACAACTAAATTTAAAGAACATTAAAATGAAGTGCTTAGAAGCAGGATAAACTTTTGCATTATTTTAACCAATCAACCAAAACACAGTGAGAACGTTAATAAAACTTAACATTTGTTTCTGAGAGAAGTGAGGAATGTTTGTGATAATATTATACAACATTATGTGAATACATAATATTTTCCATCTTTTCTTGTGTGATCAGGAATTTTTATGAAATTTGATAGAACATATTGTACTGCATTTTAAGAATCAAGTGAATCAAGAATGTATCAACGTTAATTAAACGGTCTTACATTTTCTGTTGCCATTATAAGATTGTTCCACGTACATTTGTTGCTTAATTTTGTGTTAGTCTATGTATCTGTAAACTATCATTAATGTACATCTCTATGAAAATTACACCCAATGTGCGGCAGTAAGAACCCATTGTGAGCTGATGAGAAAACCACCACAGAATGTTCCAAAGTCAATTCTGAGAGTAACCTGATAATGGGAACTGACCGCGGGCTGCTGTTAAACCATTGGTGATACGATTGGCTTGTTCTTTCAAGGACACGTGGACTTTTCCAGCGAACTCTGCAACGCACATAAACACATTTCAATGCAACAACAGGAATAGAATGTAAGAGCAGACATTAATATATCTGATAATTACTACTAATATCTGTTCATATGAAAAATTTTCTGTCTTTACGAACTGCACCATAATGTGTGAAGGAAATCTTTACCTGTTTGTGGTTCAGTGCCCAAATTGAAGGTAGGATTAAATTCAGAACTGGCTACCTGTGCAGCAAGATTTCTTGCCATTCCCGTGCTGTTTGCTTCGGGTTTACAGACATGACGATGTCAAGATGCTTCAGGTCAAAACCAGCCTGCTCAACAAACATTAACTTTGTTCATAAGATGCGCAGGCTCGTGCAAGCCTACGCTAATATTCAGTGTACATAGGAAAATGGTAACTTCCTGGAAGGATTTAAATTATCCAAAGCGGACCAGCAGTTAATCTTCAGTACATTGGAAATACTTTAAACACGAAAGCACACTACATCATTCACTTTAACAGAATGCAGTCAAGCTCCTAAACAGTTTTAAAAAATGGTCCTTATAATTGAGATTGTCTATTCTCCTTGTGGCACGAAATGAGTTCATGTTATTCATGACGATTTAATGATATGAAATATTGTATATGAGCTGAATACAAGGTACACCCCCATTTCAATTATGTTTCATTAACTGCATCAGCTCATACGTTTATCCACATAAACACACACACACACCCACACATCTGATACATTATTCAGAGTGCATCAATAAAATTTTGTAAACATAAGAATACATTAATAGTAGAACTCCCTAAAATGCAGCTGGAATGAAACTACAGGCAATTTTGTGTTACAACACCAATGGCAATATGGCAGATCTGACATGTTTTAGAGCATTAAGAGAGTGAACATTTGCTGAGAGATACAAAAGAACATCACAAAAATGCACAAGAAAAGTTCATCGTGATGTAAAATTTTGAACAAATAAAGTACAATTCCGTCACATGAACATGGAAACAGAAAGAAATATTTGTGTAGAAGTATATATGCGGTGAGAATTCTGTGTCATATATGGCTTTATGGGATTTATGATCAGTGGTAACGGAGGCATAGAATGATATGAACAGAAATGACGATCCTGAAAGATGGATTGAAAATTATTGGTGCGGTCCTTTATGATACTTGAAGGAGAAACGAATGACCCAAAAAGAACTTCAGATAAACATGACGTTGATTTATCACGTATAGAATTTAACGTAACTAAAATGACAACAGTAATTGTATTGCGTAACAATCAAATTGCTTTACAAATTATTTTAATCTTTATTATCTTTCATTCTATTTTCAATTGCCGATAACTGTAATTGATTTGTGTTTTAAGAAAGGACGTGTGGGTTGGAAATCCCATCCACTGTGGCATTCAATTCACAAAATTTCCAACTGAAGTAGTGCAAGATGAAGTAGAAACTAAAGCCTCTTATAAAGATAAGAGCAGAATGATTATTTTGAGAGGCTTCCGGGCAATGTGCGCGTGGCGTAATGATTTTGACAAATGTAACACGCTGTTGTATGGAAAACCGTAAGGCTTACACAGAACGTTGTTTTGTGCAAATGTGTGTTTATTTTTCTCTACACATTTTGTTCGAAATACTTTATCCTCCGTTACGTGTTTAGTTGATTAGATATGATTTCAGGGCCGTCTGAAACAATAAATGTGGCCAACACAAACATATTCGTAAGAACTCTACACACAAAATGTTGTGAACTGAAAATACCGAAAGAATTTACGTCGAGGGTGCGTTAGATGCAGAATTTGATGTGCAGGATCTGTTCATCCACCGTCAGCACTCAGTGGGCTCCAGATTTATTGCACACAGAAATCCTCAATGTCCTGACAGCTATCGTGTTCTGGACAACGATAGAAGAATCACTGTACAAGCACAATTTTCGGGACCGCAAGAACGGCGTGGCTCCATTCAAGAGTTTAGAATGTAATTGAAGTTCCACGCCGAAAAGAGCGTAAAAAGACATTCACTGTATAGTACAAACCATTTTCTAGTGGGATTCACGTCCGTAAGTGCGTTTAGAAACACCAAAATTTTAATCGGATATGATAGCTTTAAATCTTTCACTGATTGGCACAGTATGTGGTTAATTTCCGTAGGAAGAATCAGATATTTAATGCTTACATTAAGGAAGAACAGGTGTTCAGTTGTAAGCGTGTTTGGAGCATAAGGAAACGACGGAGTTAAAATAATAACAACGGCCAAATTGAAACCTTAATAAGGAAGGGAACGGCCACAGGCTGGAGATGGAACACTTCATTTGAATGTGCAAGGGAAGAACAGGAAGAAGATGGGGGCAATGGAATAGGATTTAGCTCAAAACGTGTTGCAAAAACACGAGAAAAGAAGAAGTAAGGAATGCGGTAGGCAATTTGCTATTATACACATATTTGTATGGAAGCATGCTGATAATGAAGACGGAATAGTTCAGTCCATTTACTGACTATGTAAAGGCTGGACGACCAAACGGGACTTGACTGTTAAACGGAGCAAGATATTTTCAATTGATCTAAGCCGTTCATATCAATTATGGTTCTCACTCGACCCACATATTCAGAGCGTAAAAGTTTCTCGACCTAGGGTGGGGGATCGGCAAACGGGGTGTGAAGTTGATCTCTCGCTTTCAACTTGTGTTAACTTTAAGAATGAGTGGAGGTATACTATAACACCATATATATACATATATGTTTATGGTGTCATGTCTGGTAAGCACAAGGAAAATTTATATTACTTCCTACGACATACAGTCCATATCTGTACGAAATTAATTGCGAGAAATAAACGGGGAATTTATATAGAGAAGTGTTAACAAAAGGAATTTGGTAACATTATCTTCAGCGTCTTGTGTTACGAAGTATATTTAGAAATGTTACTTAAGTTCAAGTAGAAAATGGAGAAGTGAATTAGCTTTTGAAGACAAATAACTCGAAATTATTTTGTGACGAAAATTTTGACCTCTGTAGAAAGGTGACTTTCCTGAAGGAAGCTTGAACTGGTTTTACCTTAGTTTCTGCACTTTGTCCGTGGCAAAGTGCAGAAACCAAAGTAATCTCAACTGTGAACATTATTGTCCTTATCGTAAGACAACTGCACAGTTGTGAAGCAGTGACACTGCAAGTTGTCATTCGTTGCTGCATCTGGTAGTGTCTGTAGATG
>Ga0123352_10007999_pt1 | contig 16415 bp, 8 predicted proteins | sample TergutLab28metaG_FD_89700 | JGI IMG/M metagenome (GOLD analysis project Ga0123352, IMG submission 89700) | Labiotermes labralis P1 segment gut microbial communities from Petit-Saut dam, French Guiana - Lab288 P1 | ecosystem: Host-associated > Arthropoda: Insects > Digestive system > Gut ... | reverse complement strand
TCTCTATGGTGTGATGGGGGGTAAGAGGGGGGGGGGGGGGGGGGGGGGGGGGGGGGGGGGGGGGGGGGGGGGGGGGGGGGGGGGGGGGGGGGCTGCCCACCTCCTTGGAGTTGTGGGGAAAAGATTACAGTTGGGGAACTTAAAAAAGAAGGAATATTTCCAATGCTAGCAACAGAAAGTACAAATATTGTAAAATGTTTTATTCCACTACCATGAATTGAATGCCAGAGTGTTTTAACAAATGCAAATGTCTGCCAATTTTGTGGTTCTGCTGTGCGGAGTAATGGTCTGACAGCTCTTGAGCCCAGTGCAGGACCACAAAGGAACATGTAAAAACACAAAATTTTATGTTTAAAAAAATAGGAACCTTTTCTGAAGGCATTGTTGATTAGGTGAAGTTCACACTAAAGTTGCCCTGAAAGCCCAGAGGTAGAGTGGAGGTATGACTACTCTTTGTTTGTCCCCTGTGCTAGATGGGGGTGGGTGGTCAATACCACGCCCCGGCTGCTTTACCCCCTGGGAAAGCAGCCTGGTACCCGTTGTACAGTAGGAATTGTTGAACACCCAGAAGCAAGTAAAATCAGAATGCAACTTAGGGACAACAGAGGATTTAGGATATGATTCCACAAGATTTTGGCGATGGTCTTTCACATTTGGGATTGTTTACTTAAAAATTATTAATAAAAAGTTAATGGAAATCTGCACTTCATGTTCAGAATCTGTCCCCATTTGCAAGCTGAAATGTGGTCAAAACCTAGAGTTGGGCCAAATAGGCAAACTTTTGTTACCTACACCCTACAGTAGCTTTGCCTGTTGAGCTCAACTAAGTAGGTTTTGACTGTATTTTAGGCTGAGAACAGGGACACACCCTGTCCACAAAACATAAGGTTTTCTTAATTAATTAGTTTTTTTTTAATATGTGGAGATGGACAGAGTCCATGGATGAAATGTCTCAAAAGGGATCTAAAAGTTGAAAGGAAAACCTTGACCATTCATTCATATTCTGAGGTCCTGGTGATGTGCAGGAATCAGCTGGAAAGTGCTCTGATTCATTGCATACAGAGTGTTGAAAGTGTTAGCCTTTAAAGTAAATCAGTGTGAAGGATTTGAGCAATGTGTTGCTGGCTGCTGATTGTGAGTTGTTTCTTCTATGCTACTTCTAGTAGAAAACTTTTGGAAAAGAACCATTACTTGGAAGTGTTTAAGTTTGAAGTTTGTGTCATGGGAGCAGACATTTCAGCTGAATGCTCACAGGGTGATATAGTTTACTTACACTGAACATCTTGATCCTCTCAAGTACGTGCCTGCTACTGATGGTACTATTTCATAGTCCATACTTTTCCTGGCCTTCCTGTTACAGTGTACAGTTATGCTCTTGAATGTTTTCATATCTTATTCATGAGGAATTTTTTTTTGTCTTTGTTATGTAGAGACAGGAATTTAAAATAAAATCATCACTGCGTTTCTACCATATGGCATGTTGTACTATAATGAGAAGTTTCTCCTTTTTCTCTGTGATGACATGGCATAAATTATGTACAAAGAAAGATTGCAGAACTGGCAGGTCTAGGAGTCTTCCTTATCGTTTCCTATTAAAATATGAAGCACATGGTTTGATTTGTGAATTTTTTTTTTCCTAAGATATGTTGTTTTGTTTATTTAGAGATGTTTAATATTGTTACTTTCATTGGAAATGTATGGTTTCATGTTTATTTTTGGTTCATGTTATGAATACTTGGTAGGTTTATGTGCTTTACAAGCCTTGAAACTTTATCATAAAATTATTTACTGCATTCTGACTGACATTTGTTTCTCATTCTGTCTATTTTTGACTGATGTGTAGATCAAACTGTGGAGGGTAGCAGTACAGTTTGTTTTTTTGTTTTGTTCATGTATTTTGTAGTAAGTATTGTCCATATTCTTTCTGATCATTCATTGTTTCCAACTTTATAAGGATTGTCTGTTTACTGGCCGTACAAATAGATATTAACAAAATGGAATTTGGTGAGTGGGAGGTGGACTGAACTAGTCTGGCTCAGGTACGGACCAGTGCCAAAATTTTATGGACATAATAATGAACCTTTGTATTCCATAAAATGCGGGGAATCTGTTGACTAGCTGTTGTCATCTCAAGAGAGACTGCTCGATTGAGTTACATATTTTTAAGATATTGTATTTATGTGTTTGTAGGCAATGTTTCAGATGAAATGAAGAAGTGTATTTGCTGCAAATTCAGCAAGACAGTTCACAGTCCCATTTTGATATGTACTTTTAGTCGAATTAAAATAGTTTCTTTTTTTATTTGGTTTACTTTGATTCTGAGGTGTTCTGGTGCTGCATTTTGACAGGAATGTCGCTAAATATTCCAGATTGTCATAATTAATCATATAAAAACAACTTTAACTCAGAATTTGATTAAGGACTTCGCTTTTGGGGCTACACAGGTGCAATGGGAAACATTATTATTGAACGTTGAGCATAATACTGAAAAAAAATCGTTCATGTAATTAATTTTTTTGCATGTGAGAACAAACCATTATAAACGGCTAACACCAGTAAGGTGGAAAATTCTAAAAAGACAGCAATATTTGTACTGTTGTGTAGTTTTAAACTATATGTCATATGTGCTAATTGGTGCTGCTTTCTAGAAGTACACTATGAATTCCCTTGTAAAGTTTGACTCATTAATGGTGTTCTTATAATAAAACCAATTAGATGCACTAATTTCTCTGATTTATTTTTGGAATAAGGTTCTACATGTTTTGGACACTTCCTTTGTCCATCATCAGGAGTTTTTCACTGTACACACAGCAGTGGTGTTTGTCATACAGGTTTGGTGACAGCTTGCGAGCAGGATCGGGATGGAACCATCCTGATCCTGCTCACAAACTGTCAGCAAACCTGTGTGTACAGTGAAAAACTGATGATGGACAGAGGAACTGTCCGAAACATGTAGAGCTTTATTCCAAAAATAAATCTGAGAAATTAGGTATCTAGTTAGTTTTATTATAAGAATTTATCACGATGCACGGTCACCTGAACGTTAGATTCACTAATGGTGGCTGAAATATACTACCTTTCTACAGCCATTTTGAATTTCATTTTATGACCAGCCGTACGGATTTGTTTTCAAATGAGCATGCAGCTGATCTCTAAAAAGGATCTGTACAGGATCCACTGATAACAAAAGCAGGTTACTTGCTAAGGAATGAATTATCACTTCCAACAATGGATCTTTTCTTGCTGGCCAGTTTCATGTCATTCTATCCATGGCTTCTCAAGTTCCACCAGTGCGAGAGTGGCCAGTATGTCCTATGTACCAGAAAGGGGTATTGGCGTGTACATAAGAAATGTCAACATTATCATGGTGTGTGATTGATCGGATTGATTGTTGATTTTGTGTTGTTTTGTACCTCTTTGATTTGAGATAGTCAGTGTGTTGTAGTGGTAGATACTGTGTTTTATTGTGATTTAGTCAAGGTAATTTATGTGTTTATATGTTTTAATGTGTAGTTTGTAAGGCAGGACTTCCAAAAGATGTTGTCACTTCTGGAGTCCAGTTAATCACTTTAATATAACTTATTAAACAACACAGTGTGATAGGATCTAAGAGCCCTTTTCAAAAGCTGTGATTCAATTGCTTGTTTGTTTTGCTCACCCTTTGCCATGCAGATGGGCCGTGTGTAAGTTGTTGTGACAGTTTCAAATTCTCTATAAAAATTGGTTCATAGATGCTTATATATATCTATATATACATATATACTCAGGGTTCAGCACTTACTAATTGAATGTTGGATTTGAAGATAGAGGCATTTAGGTGACTTGATTTGTGCCAAGAAAGTGAAAAATGGGGTGGGGGCCGAGGGGTTATATCGATATTTAATGACACAAATAATTCAAGATTTGTATCTGTGGTTGTTGCGTCAGAACGTGGTAATGGCTGAAGTACTGAATGTCACTGTGTTTGGATAACTTTGTCATCTTGTTTGTCATTGGTTGCAACAACAGAGTTCAATAAAAAAGAACTTGAAGTTCTTGTAGCTGTGGGATTACTGTGTTCTGGATCATGACGTCATGTGGTTTCAGATAGGTACCACTGTTTGGCAGGAATGTCGGTACCTACAGACTACACGGCGTCTTATTCGGGAAGACCACTTCTTGACTAGTAATCCATTATTCACTAATCATCCTGCCATGACTTATGTATGACATGCTGCTATCATAATGGATCAGCAGTTGTCATTTATTTCTAAAGGTCATGAGAGAAGACAGATATAAAATTGGATGAATTATACGAAATAAACATTCCAGATAGATGAATTGGTTCCTGTCAGTCTAAATATCACTTTCCCAGCTTTACATTGTAGGGCGGCATTTGAGGCATGTGTGACGTAATGCAACATGTTCGGGGGCACAGAATGATGCTTTGTGTACTTACTGATTCATATGTAATAATTAATGATTCGGTTGATACTGATGGTCCTGCAGTGTTAATTGTGCTCTTGTTTGTCTGGGTACCCCCAGTCACTTGTACGTAATTTACACGTGGCATGGAAATGACTTCATGTGGCAGGAGTTCTGTAAAATGTGGATGGCATCAATGTACAGGGTGATGCAGGCAGAGTCTACCAAAATTTGTGGGCACGTCGCTCGAGTCATTTGTAGTAAAAAAAGGAGTCAATTTGTGGATCCATTTTGGATAGAAGTCTTGACCATTTGGAAGTATGGAGAAATGAAGGCTGTTAAGTCAAATTTTACAGTGACTTTAAAATTCATTACTGAAGTGGGTGTTCCCGTTGCCAACCTGTTGAAAATGGCTACCTGTGACTCTAATGCGTATTTGATCATGGCGCATTATTGAAGTGGTTGGCAGCACTGCTCAGATTCGCAGCTGTTCCACAGGTGCACTCTCTTAACGGTTATTGTAACATTTCATTATGAAATAACACATTTTTTTTTACATTTTATGTCATTGTTGAGCCTTTCCACTAACAGCTGTTGTTGTGGTAGGTTTTTGTTGTGTTTTGTTGTTATTGTACCGTGATTCTTTAAACTATCCGAATTGGACCGTATTAATAGGACGTTTTAACCGAAATCGTGCTGTCCCTGTACTCATGAATCTTGGCAGTTCCTTCTGAATCACTCCGTACGTACGTAATCTTGCATGAACTAGGTACTGGCCTTAGCTGAATCAAAGTGCAGGGTCTGGGATGTTACTTGTGCATAAACAGCTGCTGGGTCAAGGAATTACATGCGCGCGCTGCTGTTCGCCTATCAGACATTTCACCAAAATGCGGAATGATTCATCACAAAGTATAAGTTCGTCCAGCTTTTCTGTCGCATGTTCTTACGTTAGAACTGTGAGACGCTGGAACCCCAGAATTATATATTTTGGTCATTACACTTGATTCTGTTGCCAACTTGAGACAGACTTTTCTGGTTAGTCAAAGACAGTCTTTGTTTTACCTATGTTTGTCACGTGACATGTCACTTTGAATTGTTTAATTTCAATAATATGTACAGTAAAATTATGGGATAAAGAGCAGCAAGAACCATTTTTGGCTTCAGATCAAGATATACAGCATCCAATCCAGAGATTTTATTAAAATTTAATATGAATGCCGTCGACGTTTCGGTGGGAACTTTCCAAATTATCATCATCATTACTGAATTTGGCCTAAAAAAGTCTTCTGAGAAAACAATTTCTGTGCCCTTCTGAGACTTTTTTCGCGTAAAAAACCCTTTCAGACGTGGGCAACTTCAGCTAAGTTGAAAAGGTCTGGGGGGGGGGGGATATATTTACAGTAATACTAAATTAGACAGAGTGACAGAATGCGCCGAATGATGGCACGAATGCTATTCAGCGAAGGTTGACGCTGCAATACGGAGTTGAGCACATCTTCAGTTTATTTCATCTGATATTCGTTAAGTCCTGTGAGCTCATGACGACATTCTAGTGGCTAGCGTTTGCCGTGTACGTTAGCGGATTTCAAGACGTTTGTGGTTCAGATACCGGACAGAGAGTGACGATGGATAACTGAGGGTTTCGCGATTTTTGCCAGTTCTTCCAGACGTGTGTGTGGGGTTAGTTATATTACAGTAGGCATAGGGTATTGTAACCGTAACGTTTCTATTTGATCACAGCATTCATTACCTCTCCTTTCGAAGTGATGAACTACGTAACCCATGTAAATAATACACGAGTTGTTGTACTGAAGCTCTCTTCGAGTTGTGACGTATATTTCTGGCAATGTCCCAGCATCAAAGTGGAAAATAAGTATTGATGGGTTATGAACACGAGGCCCTTGTATAGTTCCAGCCCTGACTTTGAGCAGCTGCTGTGTGTCAGCTCCTACACAGACATCTGTAGTATGGCTTACTATATTTTTTCATTGACAATTGTTTTTGTATTGAAGGGAATACAATATTGAAGTTCGGGCGCCCTTTTTAAGGGCATCCTGTGTTAATATTAGTGCTGATGGGGTACAATATACAGCGGAGCACAGCTTTCCTGCTGTACCTGAGCAATGTCCACACATGACATCAGATGTTGTAAATAGCCTGTAGCTTGTTAAGTGTGGCTGATATTCCTGCATTTTGAATCACATTGGCTGCTGTATATTGTTGTTTTTTTTTTGAAATTACAGTTGAATTTGGGATGAGATTAATTTTATTTGTTGGATTGTAGATAGGAATAAACATGTTATGATATTAGGATGGGCCTTCTTTACAGCATGCATATCCCTGTTTGTGATAGAGATATCCTTTATCATCTGATTGCCATTTACTCCTAGAAAGCAGCTGATACAGTCCTATTTATGTGCCTTTAGAAACCACCTGTTGTCCCACTGCACCATAGAAATAACTTTTGGTTAAGGTACAACAAATGAAGAAAATCTTGTGAGTGTATTGGGATCTAGTAGTTATTTTTGTAAGCTTGGATTTCGTATTTGATGGCTGTGTGTTGCATGCCTGTGTTTTGTTCGTTACTGTACAGATTAATTTGGATTTAGTCACATGTACGGAGCGATCATCTTTGTTTTCCCGCAAATCATCCAAGTCCGCGCGCGGGAATCGAACGCTGCTGCCGCCAGATCATGCCGCGAAGAATCTGACTGCTAGAGGACTCTACTGATAGGGCTGCTAGCCTAACACGTTACATGTGGACCTTACCCCAGGGCTGCCCGGTACACGTGTCAGAACTTAAATTGACGAGTTCTTCATCTTTTGGGAAGTAGAGTGAGCTCGGTGGTGACTTCGGGTACACTGCAGAGAGCCTGAGAGGTGTTCGGGGAAAATAACCAAGCCTGGTACTGACATCATCCAGTTTCTGTGCATGTTGCACGCGGCATTTCGACTTTTGTCCAACCCATCAGTGGAACCGGTGTTACGTTCGAGCCTTCTGAGCGGTCACAACATCTGTTTTCAGCCTGAGTTTTATCTGTAACGTGTTGGACGATAGGTTTATCGAGTCCGGTAGCATTGAAGGTCTTCCGGCGCTGGATCTGGGCGGGAAGAGCGGGCGATCCTTAACGCTGTATCTCGTCTCTTTGTGGGAAGCTGTAAGATGGTCGCAGAGAATAATTTGGTCTAGAAGTTGTAGAATGTCACTGGTCTTGACATACTTCTGTGTTTTAATAATGTGTTCGATACGATACGATACGATATGGTGATGTGGCAGGGCTGGCCGTTGTATCGAAATTGATCGTCACCCGTGCTGCATATTATCTAAATATGATTTATGAATGTCTGAACCCGCTACAAGCCTGTTTTATGCATATTTCAAAAAGTACATTTTTGTTGCGTTGCAGTGGCAGTAAAGTGGCCGTTAATTTGACGGTGCGTTAGAGCGTCTTTTTCTTAGAGATCGCTAAACTGTTGTTCGGACTGGATTCGGCGCAATCCTTAGCCCGACCAGGACGGAAACAAGCTGCGCCTGTCAAAAGTGTGATGAGCAGAGAAATGGATAGTTTTGGCTAGGGTAGGGACAGGTGGTGGACTTTGTGAATGTGGTAGTGAAACTCCAAGTTCCATAAAATGTGGGGAATGTAGCTTGTTTCCTTCCTGGTCGGTCTAAGGACTTATTAGCACCCATGTATTGAACAAAATAATCATCTCAGTGCGTTAACCGCGTGAAAAACATGTGGTATATGCACCACCGGCATTAACATTAAAAGCATCCACATTTTGCCCCGAAGGCAGTATTTGTGTGTTGTATATGACCCTTGCAACAACTAGCGACAAGTTTAGCCAGGAATTGTCGTTAGTTCTTTATATAGCAAGTTAGCCTTGGCTGTTGGTCGAGATGCGGCGGGCTGGTTCGAGTGTTGGTCTGGACGCAAACCATTCTGTCTTCCGAGGTTTCTCCCAGTACTCCAGGCGAAAGCTGATGCAGTACCTTGAAATTGCCTACGACAGCTTTCTCCCTCAGACTGAATCCTAAGAATTGGATCATCATTGCGTATTAGACAATGTAAATGCTGCATTTGATATCGCGTTTTAAATTAACATTTATTTTTAATTTGACATTCAGAGGACCATGCATCGTGGTACATTCTTATAATAAAAGCCAACGAGATGCAGTATTTCTCTAATTTATTTTGATAAATGTGAATAGGGTCTTGCTGGGGAAACGGGAGGGAAGGAGCCACTGGGGAGACCTAGGCGTAGATGGGTGAATTATATTAGGATGAGTCTCCAGGAGGTGGGATGTGGGTATATGAACTGGATTGGGCTGGCCCAGGGTAGAGAGAGGTGGCGAACGCTTGTGAGTGCGGTAATGAACCTTCGGGTTCCGTGAAATGCGGGGAATTTCTTGACTAGCTGCACACCAGTTAGCTTCTCAAGAAGGACTCTGCACAATGGAGTAAGTAAGTAAAGAACTCTGCATGTTTCGGACAGATCTACTGTCCATCATCAGGAGTATCTCAACACTGTATACACAGTAGTAGGTACTTGTCGTGCTAGTTATGTCGAATGTCTACTAGCAGGCATTCGACATAACTAGCATGATTATGGACAGTGGACCTGTCCGAAACATGTAGAGTTCTTTAACAAAATAAACTTGAGAAACAGTGCATCTGGTTGGCTTTTATTGTAAGAACATATTTTTAAATTTATGTATTAGACCAACAAGTGCACATTGGTAAAATATGACTGATCATGTATTGCTTATTACCAAAATGTTTCGGTCGCTATTGCGACCATCATCAGGGTACCTTCACAAGAATACTGATAAAATACAACAAACTGCCATTTTGTATAAGTAAAACCACTGTATATTGTAGTGATAAATGTCTCCGGTTTTTCCTATCGTCAATATACAATCCGACATATTTATGTCCACAGGGAGAACATTCATTATAACATTAAGTGGTTTTACTTATACAGTATGGCAGTTTGTTGTATTGTATATCTACTATTGTGAAGGTACCCTGATGATAAAACATGTAGGTAATAAGTAATTCACGATAAAGCATGTTTTACCGGTGTGCAGTTGTCGGTCAGCTACATACATTGAAATATTTCTTTAACGCACGGATTTGCAACATGTTAAGGACATTTGACCTCTTCTTCTTTCGTTATTTTGACCGTGAAATGTGCGACTGGAGGCTGATGTTATTTACTACAGACACGTGGCAGCTTTAACGTGCGTCGTAATGAGTGGTTTCGTTTATACCATAAATGCAGAAGAGATCGCGTAATGAGGATAACCGTTAAGGTTGATCGATGTGAATTATGGGCGGATGCAACAGTGTGTTGGGAAGTTGTTGAGTGACTGGATGTGTGCCAGGATCTGAAGCAGGATTCTGTCACAGTTCTGCGTCACGGAGGTTGTTTGAGAGTAGAGTACTGAGGAAAATATTTTTGGTTGGGATGGAGGAAGCACCTGGAGACTGTAAGTTACACGTTTGTTCTCATCGCCATGTATTATCGGTATAATAAAAGTAGGGAGTTTGTGATGGCGGGATGTGTAGCATGCGTAAGAGCAAGTAAGGGTTGTGTAAATTTTATGAAGGAAAATCTGGGGAAAGATCGCTCATTATACACAGGAGTAAGGGTAAAGTAATCCCTGTACAGGCCTAGACAGGCCTTGAGGGTTCCAGGAGGTTGAGGCCCCCAGATTTCGCGACAATCGGCACATGAAAGTGGTAAGGTCAGCCCTACGCACCGGCCGCTTTTACCCGACAGGAGATACCACTGGTACTCATTTCTGTTAGAGGCTGCGTGCAGCCGGAAGATTTTGTCAATAAAAAAATTCTAGTGACAATGTCGGGAATCGACCCGCGATCTTCTGGCTTGTAGCGCAGTGCGTCATCCAACTGCGCCACCGCGTGGAATACCCAGGAGTACACCGGATAATATTAAGGTGGATGTTCAATATGGTGGTAGGGTAATGGACCGTCGGAATTCATAAAAACGTGGGCGGTTTTTCTTGCTAAGTGAGGGGCGGCTGAATTACGAAGGACCATGATACGTTGCCTTTATACGGGTTGGATTTGTGAGCGTGTTGCGTGTTCGTCACGATGGACACACAAGCAGGTGGAATACTGATGTGTGTGTATTGCAAATGGCGCGATAGTTTTGATACGTAGGCCTATATGGCGATTCGCCCATCATTGTAGAGAATTTGAGGTCATAAGCTGAAATGATTGGTCGGAAAATTTTCCAGTTTACTGATGTCGAGGATCTATAAACAGCGTTTAGTCTCCACTACTACTGGACCAGTGTTTATTGCCGATATATCTACTGCATGTTCTGGTTGTGAAGAACCGTCCTAAGGCAGTACATTGAATTGTGTACAGATCACTGCAGCTCTGTAGCGATGGTTTTGCAACCGATGCGGAGTGTGTCTTAGGACGACCTCTGTTTGTATTTACAGTGTCATATTTTTTATTCGTTTGTGAAATTAAACTATCCAGCAAATTATCGTCAGTGTTATCAGCGTTCAAAACAGTTCCTAGAACCGATAAGAGAAGGAATTTTCCCAGTTAGAGCTAAAAACCCAAACGAACACCCGTCTGTTTGTAAGATCTAGCCACTTGTTCAAACCACGTCACACCACAGATTAAGTACCGACGCTTCTCTCCAAGCGTGCAGTTTGTACGTCCTTTCGGTTTTCAGACAGCAACGTGTAACAACTTTAGTCTGGTTGGCCCTTCTTCAGGTAACAGAATAAAATAAACCAATTGTGTTGGGACCCTTGGTAGAGTTGGTCTAGGGTTCAGTAGTCGATGTACTGTGCGTCCAGCGGAATAGGATTCATTATTGTGGCCTGTCGGGGCGGGATAGCTCAGTCGGTATAGCGACAGTCTACGGGCTGGATGGTCCGGGGATCGAATCCCGGCGGGGGCGAGATTTTCCGCACCTGTCCAGGCCGGCGCTGGGGTCCACCCAGACTCCTATACAATGGGTATCGGGTCTTTCCCGGGGGTAGAGCGGCCGGGGCGTGGCGTTGATCGCCCACCCCATGTACCGTCGAGATTAAAGAAAGAGTAGAGCTATACCTCTACTCCCCCTCTGGGCCTTCGTGGCTTGTTCTAGGTTGAACTTTACCTTTACCTTTACTGCGGCCTGTCACATGAAAAATGAAACAACCACTTGCCGAAATCCTATTTGGGGGGGGGGGTCCAATACCGGAACAACCTTCTTCTGAGATATGACGCTGTGTATTGTGGCAAAGTATCGACGTTTAAGAGTAACCTGCTGCCTCCATTATCAGGTAGACAGCGTGACTCACGTGTCGTGATAATTGAGGCAGCTTTCTCCGAAACGTCGGTACACTTGTCAGACTAAACACCATCGTGTATCGGAGGACAGTAGGTTCATAATCACCGTCGTGAGACCGTCTAAGTGGAACACAAGGCCGTAGTTCATACTTCATCATCACATAGGTGTTTGTGTACCGGAGAAGGTACTGCGACAATTGTCAGGAAAACTCGCCGTTTTAGGGAAGGGAGAGAAATATTCGCAAAGCAACGGAAAACAGACGGATGGATGCACGACGCGAGATTCGAATGCGGAATCAACAGTTTATTTATTTATTTATATGTAGTTCATTTACCTTCAGATACATTTCCTATAAAATCTTGCCGTTTCACATGCATTTCATTAGGGTGAACACATGAATTTGACCTTTTCCACTGTGCTGTTTTTCTCTGAAACGCCATGTTCTTGAGGCCGTTTCAGCTTCTCATCGCATACAATACAAGAGATTATGAAATTCACTCTGTTGGGTCCACTGGCTTGAGCTAATCTCCTCTCTTCCCTCCATCCAGCAGTCATTTGTGTATTTTACCTCATGACATAAGCAGAGCCATCGACCGAAACGTCGTCGTTTGCAACAAAAACTAGGCAGTGAACAAATCAAACTTTCACTTCAAAAACACACCATCATTACAAACATGTGGACTTTAATATGTTGAAACACGTGTTATAAAGCAGTTTCTCCAATCCCACCACTGCCCCCCCCTTTTTTTTGTTGTTGTTGCCGGTGATATGTCTTAATGATCAATTAATTACCTCCTCCTTTACCAGTATTTATAGCCTGTTTTGTTTTTGTACTCAAAAAAAGCAGAAACGTTTGCTCATGCAAAAGGAGTACGTCAGCATCTGCCGCCATTTTGACGATTTCGTATGTCGAGTGGTCTGCCTTGAAGGCGTACAAGAAGCGAAATGTGAAATGTGAAATGTAGCTGCTGTGTGGTTTGTCACATTTTAATATTTCAGCAGCTGCTGGGATTGTGGGCCTGCCATTTGTCAGTTAGGAAGAGGGTTTACAGTTACTACCCCAAGACAGTCAATATAAAATAAAATTTTGAAACGTCGCAGGCGTAAAACCCAACATATTAACATAATATTATGCAAAATACAGTAAAACGTTATGTAGCCTCTACATGTTTCGACCAATCCTGGCCCATCTTCGGGGGAGGAACTGTACATTTCTAGAAGGTAGAGAAGCCTTTACGTTGCTGGTTACAGTTAAGTGTAACGTATTGAATTTTGATATGAATATACTTTATATGAATGTACTATTTAATTCCCAAAAAAAGGTAATTAAAAAGTACATTTATGCTAATATCTTAACACGCGTTCAAAATGTGCTGCCACGATAAAGCGACGTTACAGTTTGGTGAATTTCCCTGATTTGAAAGTTATTTAGAGCATATTTTTATGTTCATACAGTGCATATTGATTGATTAATGTTTATTGTTACACCAACATATGCACAGATAGGTACTGTAAGTTTATATTTAATTACTCCCAACATGTTTAGGTGTTGATACGCAATCTTCAGGGAGGTTATAGTTGTGTTAGCTAAAGTTATGAATTATTAAAATGATAAAAATACAATATAGTAATGTGTTGTTATGATAAAATCTCGGTCAGTGTGGCCGCTAGTTACTCCTGGTATAAAAACAAATATTCACTATATACAACGTGTCACCTGTACCTGCGTCTATGCTTCCAAATAGTAAAAGCTAAATAATAAAGGTAAAGTGATCCCGTTACAGGCCCGGTGTGGCCCAGAGGGTGTGTAGACGTATAGCTCTACTCTTATATGACCGCGGCATTAGAAGCGGATGAGTGGTCAGCAGCACGCCCCGGCCGCAACTTACCCCCGGGAAAGACCCGGTACCCATTTTACAGGAGGCTGGGTGGGCCCCAGGGCCGGTCTGGACGGGAGGAAAATCTTGCCCCCACTGGGAGTCGATCCCGGACCTTCCAGCCTGTAGCTCAGTCACTATACCGACTGAACTACCGGGCCCACAAAAGCTAAATAATAGAGAAGTAATAGAGACAGCGTCGTTTGCCGATAGCTGTGCTGGTGATGAAATTCCTGAACTCTGTGAAGCTCGAAGGTTCGTTATCGTTACCACAAAATCCCGCCAGGAGATCGTATTCCGAGACAGTTACATGCATCCGAAGATATATACACCGTTCCATTGTTTTACGCCTTAGTTGCGTTCCTGAAGAAAGGGACATAAATCAGAAACGATATTCCCATAGGAAAAGTAAAGACAAATAGTTGCACATAAATCATCCAATTGGCGTTAAACGGGGAATGAGAGGGCACAAATTAAGAAGTGTAAATTGGCAAGAGGTCTTGAAGCAAATTGGGGGGAAAAAGGCTTAAAACAAAAGGGCGTAAAACAAAGGCTGGGTGTACTTGTCTGACTCGTACCCACATCGTTTTTATTCTCACACATGTAGGTAGGCCTACGTATAATATTATGGAGACTACAAATCGTGCGTCCTTTCTTTATCCGGCAGCCTCACCTCTATAGCGCATTGGTAACAATATATACCACGTGGTTCAGCATTCAGACTACATTTTCACCCGCACGGTGTTTTTATGTGTTCAGGTATGGTTCGCACAGTACACAGCGATTATTTTCATAGCGGTGTTAATCGGGTGGTCTTTATAACAGAGACGGAGTGTGTTTACTGGGAGGTTCGAAATTTGGGTTTTAAATACGAATTAATGTGTGAAAGGGTCACGCAAGATACCATTTGCAGTTAACTATTTTTTTTATATAGTTCGAATGCCAGTTCTTTTCGGGGTTCGTAATTTACATTTTGGGACTTGTGTTTAGGTGTAGGGAATGTGCTGTGTAAAATATACACTGCTCGTCATTTTACTGATGTTAGCGGTGTTTATTTTAGCCTCCGAGTAGCTGTTGGGACACGCGTTAAGTACATTTACCTTCGCTTGACATTAGTTAAACACTCTGTACAACAACCTTGCCTTCGCACTGCTCTCAATTGTTATGTAATCCTCCTCCCAACATCCTGTATGCGGAGTAGGGTAAACAGGTTTGGGGTAGCAAACCCTTCCTGAGGGTGTTCGGCTGTTCCGACAGGGTAATGAACCCTACCCTAGGCTGGTCAAATCCTGCAGGGCAGTGAATCATTCCTGAGGGTGGTAGACTCCTCCTGCAGGGTAGTAAAGTCTTCCTGAGAGTGGTAAACTCCTCTTGCACGGGTAGTGAACCCTTTCTAACTCCTGCAGAGTGATGAATCCTCCCCGATTGGTAAACTGCAGCATAGTGTACCTTTCCCGAGGGTGGTAAACACTTCTAAGGTAGCGAACCCTTCCCAAGGACGGTAGACTCCTCCTGCAGGGTAGTGAACCCTTCCCGAGCGTGGTTAACCCCTCCTGCAGGTTAGTGAACCATTCCTGACGTTGGTTAATTTTTGCTGCGAGACAGCGAATCCGTTCTGAGGATGGAAATCTTTTCGTGTGGGGTAGTGAACCCTTCTTGGGTAGTGAACTACTCCTGTAGGGTAGAGAACTCATCCCGTGGGAGGTAGACTCTGCCTGCAGGCCGGTGAAACTTTATCATCATCGCTGCTAGACTGGCTCTTGAGTCGAACCTAGGTTCACACGGCTGTGCGTTCCGCTCTGCGGACGATAAAAAAAAATATTGGTAGGAAAACCCTGAAGTGAAGACCACCGTCAAGGTATATTCCGGAGACTAATATTAGAAGGATCTTAGAGAAACAGGATGTGTGTGTGTTGACTGGATTCATTTGACTGAGGATACGTCCCCGAGGCAGGCTGTTGTAGCACGGTAATGGACTTTTTCATAAAAGGCGGGAACTTCTTTAGCATATGAGCTGATATTAGGGTCTACAGAAATGCTAGTTTCGTGGTAATTATATAGTATTTATTAAGTCGTGGCCTGTTCCACGTCCTTATACGAAGTAATAAATACACGGGCTTGTCAGTAGTAGCGTTTAACCTCTATTGGCCAAACGGGTCGCCCACGTCCAGTTAAATGTGTTTTATGGACGAAAGAGAAAACGCTGCCCCACTCAGGTGCAAGGATGGGCATTTAAAATGAAAGTAGCTCCGGCTGCCAGCAGCTGCAGTGGGATTTAAGGGCCGGAAGATAAAGGCTGACTGTTAGATGAGCCTTACGTAACAACACTGTCTAGAATGTTAAGTGCGAAGCCTTACACGGGGCCCTTATTTTATCTGACAACTTACGTTTGTCACTTCTCGCCGGTACTGTGCGCGAATGGGCGGTCGGAGTGGCTAATGACAATACGATAAACGAGTCGACAGGAAGTAGTAACCGATAGTTGTTAGATAAAATAATGACATTTACTAAACACAGACGTGAATCCTAGTTTCCTTGGGGAAGGAAATCCTGTCTGCCTATCTGTCTGTATTTATGTATGTGTGTGTGTGTGTGTGTGTGTGTGTATATATATATATATATATATATATATATATATATATATATACAGGGTGTCCCAGGAGGAATGTGCCAGGCTTCGGGAGGGTGTTCCTTATGTTAAAGTATACCGATATAACCCAAAACACCTATATCCAAAGTTGAAAGGTTACGGAGATAATGGCCAGAGAAAAGTGGGGGCTTCTTGCGGTTCCAAATACTGCAACCTGC
>Ga0123352_10007997_pt1 | contig 16416 bp, 6 predicted proteins | sample TergutLab28metaG_FD_89700 | JGI IMG/M metagenome (GOLD analysis project Ga0123352, IMG submission 89700) | Labiotermes labralis P1 segment gut microbial communities from Petit-Saut dam, French Guiana - Lab288 P1 | ecosystem: Host-associated > Arthropoda: Insects > Digestive system > Gut ... | reverse complement strand
TGCATACGGATACCACACCACCCCAGCCAAACCACAACGTAACACCAACACACATCGAACCAGAGCAATACAACCCACGAAATAACTCAACAAATAAGTCGCAAGCTCCTGAGGATGGATGTACTAACATTCGAAACATGTTGAGCATTAAATAATGAAACAAAGCAAGTGACATCAACTTGGTCTATCTTTATTCAACTATTTTACTAGGCTTTCTTGTTCATTATTCATATAACATAAAATCAGGTATGTCTAATATATCTTTTCTGATAGCTACGTAGAAAATCGAATACACGCAACAAAACTCCGTCGCACAGAAGTGCACGACACTTTTTTTTTCGAATACATTGAAAGTCATGTGTACAGCAGGACACAGTAATGTCAGCCATCGGTTGTACACAGTCCATATTTTATTCGATTACAGAAGGTCTCTGTGTATTCTCATAAGGCCAGTGGGATGTTCGTAGTGTACTGTGTATTCCCGGCCATCCGAGGTAATGTGGATTTATTCTTATTGTAGCGTAGTGGAAGAAACTTCTGACGCTGTAGGGGAATATACTTTCTTCTAGTTACTTCGGTAAACCTCAGTCTGAACAACACTTTTCATGAATTTTCTGGATGCGTATTTTCTGTGCGTGACATTTACTGAACAAAGTTATATATCACGGTCTTGCGGAATGAAATGCCGTTTCTCTGGAACTTTCTTATATATCAATTTGCTAGTCATCGCCCCCCAAGAAGGCCGTCGTCGCAGTGCTTGGCCAGTGATAATGAAACTTGTGTCTCTTGCAGGGAAGAAATGTATGAGAACTATTCACGTCGTCCAAATGCAGTATTTGTGATGCCTTTCCAACGTTCGTGTTGATATTAATGATATTGATGTTCATAGACGAAAGTATGTCACTGATAAGTCCAAGTCCCGAAATAAACACTGAATCTAACCAACTAACTAACATATTGCGCCGTACTATTGCGCGGACGATTGTTCGTCGACATCTAATCGCTGAAACCCCGGTTCATTATAGGGTCAGAGCAGATGGGGTTTGTGGTGGACCTTATGTCACTGGGACAGGGGTTTCTAGCCGTTGGCAGCATCGTTAAATGACATACTTAAAGGGTAAGATGCTTTTTTTTTGTCAGAGATGGTTTTGAGAATCCGATAATTACTTAATTTTTTTTCCCACTTTCTGTGGAGCAAGCGACGTTCCTTTCTGTGTTCACCAGAAACTTGCACAAAGCCACATTACTCTATCCTGACATCCCAGTTAATGAAGATAAGTTCTGATATTTACGTCACTATTATTGGATTTTCCTTGCTTTCTGTGGTCGTAACGTTATTCTGACTGGCGTACGTAATCATGCCAAATTCTGACTTGTTTTTTGGAAGTGCCTCCTAGTAGCTTACCGTTATGTAACTATCGGAACAACTACCACACTAAAAGCAGTTGCGCCATTTGTAATAATTTAATTTACATTTCCTACTCGGTTAGATTGATGCTACTCCGTGGAATGCGCAGGTTCGTCCGTAGGACGCTGAGCGTCTCAGCACAGTGGGGCGCTGGACGCCGCTTCAGTCTGCGCCGTGACGACAGCGAAATAGGAAGCTTCACACCTCGGTCCGTCTCACACTTCGCTAGGATCGTCCGGAAACACTCGATTTGTGATCTTCCGGTGACGTAAAGTGGGGAACAAAGTTTTTTGAAGGTAAAGGACATTGGATGTTTTATTCATGGTCTTTATTTTACAAGCAGAGACTGTTAGTCTGTTGGTCTGCGAAGGTGTAAAACCTGGTCCCTCATTCTACGGACAGAAAAAACTTTTATTCCAAAATTAAGTACGGGTATATTCATTAATCATCGAAAACTAAATTTTAAATTCATGAGAAATAATCTCTGTATATGAAGCCAAGTTATTACGTCCTCTTGGGATCAGGAGTGGGTCACGTACCGAAACATGTGTGGCTTAATGTGTAACAATGAAGGGCGGTGATGGGTCTAACCATGATGGTTATGACTTATATCTATTATGTTGCGGTTGTTTGGGAAGGTGTCAAAGGCAGATTTGGACATGAGAGAGGGAAAGTAACTCTGTGATATCACGAATTACGTAACGATTAGCTTCATAATTTGTTTTTCTCATCGTTTGGTATTTGGTTGATGTCATCAAGGATAAAGTTCTGGTTGGGACATGCAGCAAGCACATGAGAGAAATGAGAAATGTCTGTAAACTTTTGTATATGAATAGGAAAAGAATAAATTTCTTCGTATGATAGAAGCCAACAAGATGCACTATTTCTCAACTTTATTTTTGGTATCAAAACTTTATTTTGGATAAACAAATAAGGTTAAAAAAATAAAATTGAGGAATAGTGCATCTTGCTGGCTTGTATTATACAAATATATCACGATGCACGGCCCTCAGAATGTCAGAGAAATTCCTTGACGATTCAGATGTGTTGTGATATTACGCCATGTCGACTTGTGAACTGTTACAGACGTTTCGAATTAGTACTTCAAGAATTGTAAAATAGAGACGAATATTCATGGACAGCTTGACTCAGATTATGAAGGCAGGGCTGGATTTCGAAACGTCGATAACAACCGTTGGACACGGCGTAACACCTAAGAACACTTAAAAACCTACATGAACACATTTGTGGCAGCCCCAAATCTCGCAAGGGTTACTTGACAGACGTAGGCACAAATTTCGTAGAAAAATGGATCTTAGAAATGGGATTTAACGTGGTGCCCTGGGTTCGAGTGGGTCAGGTAGAGCTCGATATTTGACATCTGTGAATAGGGCAGTGACTATCTGGATTTAATAATAAGCAGGAAATGCCCTAGATATGCCAATCACATGTCAAATTCTCCAGCAAGACTCCGTATTTGTGGGTTAATTTCTATGGCAGTTGTGACAGTCCATATCTATACCCTTCAGTAACAATAAGGGGTAAGTTGTTGAACTGTATTAACAAGGAAATTATAAAAGCGTTTGTTTCCACACTTTAGGCCTATCTGGGCTGTTAACATTTCCTGTTTTACACTCAAAATATATCGTGAAAAGAACTTGGTCGCTTCTGCTCCGCATAAGCCAAAGCAATTTACAGTATGTTATGTAGGGTATAACGGAAGGCCGAGGCGCGACTGCGGGTGGTAGTGTCAGAGGAACGATGGATGGATGGGTATGTAGGGTAACCACTCAAGATTCTTTTAATAGCAGCTGACTGAAAATTGACTCATTCGGTGCGTAAACACGTAATGAAGTCCATGTCTAAGAGGCTTGCCCTCCGAAGGTTACGTAACCAGTCACTTGCATGGCGTATCGTAATCTCCTGGAATTTTTGTTTATTAATTTTACGATTATTACAACGCTATAAATTATTGTGTATTCCATTAATTAACTACATTCACTGCGGCACGTTTCGGCTGGTAATTACGGCTAACATCGGGTACTGCTAAAATTATATACAAGGAAAGAGCTCTTATAGAGACTTCTCCTTTACACTTAAAATACAAGTTTGTAATTTTTGTATTATACCAAATAATGGGATACTAAAATTTATATCAATTAAATTGTAATCTCCTTGACTTCGCCGCTCTAAAAACCAAATATTTTCTGTGTAGCTTGGATAACGAATTGCCCGTTTATATTATATGTTACAGTGCTGAATTACGTCATACTTAGATCCAGACTTCTGATGTGCGTCATCCCCGTTGTGTTAGTACAATAGTAAGGAGCTTGGTGTATTAATACTTACAGTCGAACACAGCTATATTTGCCTTCAACTGTAAGTATTAATACACCAAGCTCCTTACTATAGATCCAGACGTTCACTTATACATTTTGTTTTCAAAAGTTTGTAAATGACATCCTTTTCAAAAACTAAGTTATCCCTTAGAAAAAACATGTAATATTCGACGTCTTATTAAGTAGGGGGAAAAGATTTTTCGAATTTATTTCATCGTCAAAATTATCTTTTTATTGTACAGCGTATGTCAGGCTTATATGACCTTCTGTTTATACGGATAATTGATCCGTTGGAAGGCAAATTGTTGTATGTCTTTAAAAAAAATCAGACAAAGGTCTATTGAGCCTCACAACACTGAGATCTATAAACCTGTAAAACTTCCCACGTTACTCTTATTAATTTACTTCTCACACCACAGCATACGTTTTGTAAGTTTTCCGAAGGAGGAAAACCGGACGTTACGACTTTGCTTTTGAGAAGGTCAGTTCTTGATTTGCTCATTGATCTTTGCAATGTTCATGTCTCAGTTAAGTGATCTGATGAAAGTGAGTTGTTATTTGGAAACAATGACAGTAATCGACCGTGACCTATATTAGACATTGTCCGCGCTCTTGCCTGGAGAATATGAAAGGGCTTACTTAAACCCTTCAACTGTTTACCTTTCCTAAATTCGAAACAGAAAATTCCCTGGTACCAAACTGGCTAACAAGTTCAGTAAAAATCTCGGTATCTGACAGTAAAATTTTATACGCTTTTGCGTATTTGACGTTCAGGTGACCGTGTAACGTGATAAATTCTTGTAATAAAACCAATTAGATGCACTAATTTCTCAAATTTATCTTTGGAATAAACCTCTACATATTTCGGACAGTTCTTCTGTCCATCATCAGGAGTCTAGTACTGTACACACAGCAATAGGTGTATGCCATACAGGTTTGCTGACAGCTTGCGTGCAAGTTATCAGCAAACCTGTATGACATATACCATTGCTGTGTGTACAGTGAAAAACTCCTGATGATGGAAAGAGAAACTGTCCGAAACATGTAAAGGTTTATTCCAAAAATAAATTTGAGAAATTAGTGCATCTAGTTGGTTTTATTGTAATAAAGAATGCATTTGTGTGTAAATACGATGTAAAAGAAAGTGGAAATTCATGGTGTTCATTTTGCATCAGTCTTAAGAATTTCTGCGTGTTTTGAATGTACAACAACCTGCACACAGTTTTATAAATATTTATCTCTCAAAATGTTAAATGTTATTGAAAATCCACACGTGATCAAACGTGCCTTCAGTTTTATAATGTTCATTCCGTGCATATAAATTATTTACAAACCTTCATAGTACCAACCACTGCGCACCATATTACTAAAACTTACAGCGATAAAATAGTGGACAATGCTTGCACATATCAAATGTACAGATTGAAATTTACATAGTACAATATGTTATACAATGTTGATTATAATTGTTACGAATTACGATAGACATTTGATTCCTCGTATGGTGTCAGCTCCCCGGTGATGGCAGTTAAGCCGAAACATGTAGGAGCTAAATAAGAGTGAAATACATCACAGTAGAACTGTGCATTTTTTGGTATTGAAGAGATTTGTGTACCTTCGATGTTGTCTCAACAGCCGGAAGCAGTGAAACACACTGCTGTCGGATGTAGATTTTTTTTCTAAAAATACTTTCAGTTTATGAATGCCTTCACTACTTTATAAAATGAATGTGCCTTGCGATCGTGGATAATATTTTGTATTTACCCCAGGGATAAGTTTACATTATCCTTCATGCTTGCATATAGCCTGTGGCTGTAACCGGAAGGCTGTGCGTTGTCCATCGTCCTAGGTTAAAACCCACGAACTAAGAGACCGGATCCTGTTTTTTGTCTTCACATGGAACAAGGAAAGAGGAAACCGAACTCCGTTAGAAAGGACTAGTCTAAATCCATTCAGCAGGTAATGAGAATGTCCCTTTGTAGCGAATCCATTGGAGTAAGTTCTTCTCTTTCAACCCATTACGGTGGATAATGTCCGAAATCTTACTCAAAGTTGTGACCACGTACAATCAGCAGAATCCTTGCAAGCTACTCGTAAAAAGTTACCCATTTCTGATCCTTCTGTACTTTGTTCTCTGACCATCTGTATGGCAACCCGTAAAGCCACTATTATGCTTTCTAACGAACCGGTAATTATTTGTGAAACACACAGTATATTTATTACACAGGACCTAAAATCGGCTATATTTTTCGGCTTTTAATTTTGCAGAGTTCAGGCTGTACCAGATTTTAAAAACCATTTATGTAGGAGTCTGTCTGTGGGTTCCCTATGTGAAATATGTGATGTGGTTGTCGGACGCGTATTGATTCTTTGTATGGTTAGCACAGAAGGTTGAACCAAATACATTTAATTGTCCTTCCACGTAAAGGGTAAGGAAGAGTCAAAGAGTTTCCGGAAAAAAAAATCGTATATTATTTTGTGGTCTTGCAGTGTAGCGTAATATTCGCGTAGTTCTTAGTTACACGTACTGTAAAAATCAATTACGTTGCACTGATGTTATGAGATGTCTCTTCTTCTTTAATGAACATCTGGCATGTTCCGGCCCAGCTGTGTCATTTTCAAGGAATTAATAAAATTGCACTGACAAGCATAAAAGATTTAACGTTGTTAACAATTGCAAAATAATATATAAAATACGCGAGTAATTGCTTTAACTTAATATTTTCTTCAGTGATATTGATCAATGCCATGCTGCTGTAATGGTAAAATGCATTTTGTTGTTATTTTAAACATAGAGTGTAGTAAATAATCCTGTGTGATATTTGTAGAACCGTATTATCGAATAATCGTAATTGCTTAAATGTTACATTTCTTATGTTTCTCGATGTATGTTATGCGATTCCACAATAATGACCCTGTTGGGCCGAAAGGTGTGGGAAGTGTGTTAAGATGATTGGAGTGCCTCCAAACAGCAATTCATTTTACCTGGTTTTTATTTGTATCAATAATTTTTCTTTCTGACAGCATACGTGAAATGAACATAAACTTGAGAGTGCTGTATTTTTGAATATGGCACTCGAGGTGACAATCAAGCAGGCGTCTGGTGGTTTTATGTTGGTACCTAGACATTTCTTTTTTTTTATCGCGTTTTGTTTTGTTTGAAACCCAAACTGAAATATGTCAGATTTCTCAAAACTGCTTCCCATACGAAACGTTAGTTTGTCACCTAAAAGCTAGACTGGAGTGTTCTCCACAGCATTTACGAAAGGATGCAGATAAGTCCTTAGCCCGACCAGGTAGGAAACAAACTGCAGCGACCAAACTCGAGATTTATTCAACATATTCCCCACGAAGCTCAATATACTTTTTTGCCCGTTGTTCTAACTTGTGCAAGCCACTCGAAAAAAAAAAATTCAGAAGGTTGTCCTTTCAACCAGGTCTCCGCGGCAGCAATGACCTCCATGTCGGACGAAAAATGGAGACCTTTCAATTGGTTTTTCACTCCAGGGAATTGGTGGTAGTGTTTGGAACACGTGTCGTTACGCACGGAGTGTATTTTAACTAATATCCAGGTAAAATGACTAAATAAGTTGAGCAGTTTGATTTCTGTGTCGTGATTTGCACTGTGGTGGCACACATGCATTGCTGTTGGTGCAAATGAAGGTAAACTGGAGTGTTACTGTATTTTTGTTGTATGACACTTTGTACTTTGGTATCTAGAGTGAAGTCTTAAAATGCCATATCAAATTTGTAGACGAAAATCCCAATCATCTTTCCTTATTGATCTAATTTAATGCTTTACACTCACATTTGCGATGCCGGGATGTATATTTGTCAACAAATGCTACTGTCGTTCTGATGTTTATTGGACCGTACATCATTTTGATAACTGAAGAATAAAAAACCAAATAGATGCCACTTATTATTTTATTGTACTTCTTATAAGCTCAACATGTTTCGGACACTACTATGCTCATCATCCGGAGCTCTCGACTATGATGTTGATTACCACATTGGTTGTTTCGTTCTTGGTTTGCTGTAGGTTGGAGGTTAGGTGCGGTTAGGCTGAAGTAGTGTCCGGGCTGCAGTACATTTCAGTACTGAGTTTAACGTATTTAAAGATGTATCTCCTTAATTTATATGTATTAATTAAACCTTTTAGACCTGAATTTATGTTTCCTGCACTGGATATCGAAGCCATTGATTTAAGATAAGATTTTAATAGTGTTTAAAGGCAACTGCTACGAGACCGTCTCGATCCAATAAGGACTTTACCGATAACCCAGCGTTAAACTTTTAAAGCCTACTGATTACTTGAGGTACCACCAGTTCTAGTACTCAACAAGACAGGCAGCATACATGCTGTACAACGTGACTTTGAGGCGCGTTTTCGTGCAGCCATTTTTGTCATGGAAAAGCAATAGGTATTCATGTTATGTGAGTGTGTCTGTGGCCATGGGCATCCAACATGCAATGCAGATGCGCATTCCTGTCGTCTATGGCAAGTCCGGCTCTACAATTTATAACACATCACCTCATATACAGCAAGATTTCGAAAAAAAAAAGTAATATTGAACACAAAATGTGTGTTTCGATTTTCTTTACAACTTTTGTCTGGAATATTTCTCATTCTAAGAAGAATAGTGTTTGGTATGATCATACGTATATATTGATTTTCGTGTACAGTGCCTGTTATGGTTGTCAGATTTGAATTAAATTTGAAATTTCTCGAAGGATTTTCGAAAAATACTCAAATGTTATATTTCATGAGAACCCTTCCAGTGGGAGCCGAGTTGTTCCGTGTGAACAGACGGACGGACATGAAGACGCTTATTGCAGTTTTGCAAGTGCACCTAATAACTGTGCATTCTGCCCGCACAGTATTTATGTGTTTTGTGTTTACATGTGTTTCAGAACATAAGCTACTTCGTCTTATGTAACGTAAACTAACTGGTTTTATAAGGGAGGTGAAAAGTCTTTACTGCGCGGTACGAACTGAGTCTTTAAATAAAACAGTTTACGCTTAGTGTTTAAAGGGTTAAACCACAGTAATCTGTTATTACTTCCGATAAGGCCAACTGAGTGTTCAAATATAGTCAGAAAATTAAATCAGCTCTGAAGCATCTGACTTTTAATAGGAGTGCGCCATGCTTGAATCTCAAACAAGGCAGTGGTTATCTTTAGCAGGTTCGTTTTAATTTCTTAGTCCTTTACGGTTAATTGGTGTAGATCATGGCCACTGTCTTCCATCGTCCCGGACTTATTACGTACATTTCCTATTAGAAATCTGTAGTAAGTGTATATGCAGTTGAAGATGTTCTTACAGTAGGCGGTAAATAAAAAAAAAACCTCTTTATCGGGTACCTGTTCCAAAGCTTGCGTATTGCTGCTACTAAGCTACTAAATCATTTTTATCATTAGAGTCAGGCATAAATTACATCGCTTGCCATCTTTGACGGCGGATACCTCACCCCTTCCATCTTATGTAATCTGTTTGTAGAAGAAGACTTCATTTTGAACAAAATGGCTCTCGAACAAATCGCGCCTGATAACTCCTTTCGCTTTTATCTGTCCTGAGTGGTCGGAAAACTTTTGAAATATAGACTCAGTTCCTTTATATATTCGCATAAATAAAATTTCAGGTTAAAAAATACGAAGGCCCGAAAGAAATATATCATAGAAGCTGAAGGTCCTGTGCATGATATGCGTGAGAATAAAGAAGCGTTCTTCTGGGATATCCGTCAGCTATATTCATGTTTACCATTATTGCACAATAGGTACCTTTATCTAAACCCGGTTATATCAGCAATATGTGGGCCGGGTAGCTCAGTCGGTATAGCGACTGACTACGGGCTGGACGATCCGGGATCAAGTCCCGGTGGGGACGAGATTTTCCGCCCGTCCAGATCGGCCCTGAGGCCCATCCAGCCTCCTGTAAAATGGGTACCGGGTCTTTCACGGGGGTAAATTGCGGCCGGGGCGTGCTGCTGACCACTCAACCACTTCTAGTGCCGCAGTCATGGAAGAGTAGAGCTATATCTCTACCCACCCTCTGGGCCACACCCGGCCTGTAACGGGATCACTCTATCTTTTTTAACCAGCAATTTACAAATTGTACATGGACCTACAGCATAAGCAGTACGCGGTGGTGCAGTTGGTTGAGGCACTGCGCTACAAGCCGGAAGGTCGCGGGTTCGACTTCCGATGGAGTCATTGGGATTTTTAATTTACTTAATTCTACCGACTCTACTATGGCCATGGTGTCGACTCAGCCTCTTAACAGAAATATGGCGCCCGGTAGGGCTGACAACCTTGCCACCTTCGTGTGCCGATTGTCAAACAATTCTGCATGTCACAACCTCCTGTTACCCTAAGGGCCCGTTCAGGCCTGTACAGGGATGGCTTTACCTTTTGTCTGTTGCGCGAACTTATTAGAGAATGGGTTGTAGGTCAAGAAAGATGGCGATGTAAGTAATTGCTGTGTATTTCAGAGCAGGCACTGTACGTTTTCTTTCAATGTATCATTTTTTTCTGCATTCGACGCTCAAAATATAAATTCCATCTTGTGTTGTTTTGAAGAGCTTGTGGAGGCAAGAATGCTTTACTTTTAAGTGCCTGACAACACGGAGAGGCGCCATTCGTGGGCAGCTAACCGATTTAAGTCAATAATATTTCCTCTTTTTATAGATCCTATGTGTTCATTAACGTGTTAACAACAACCCATAAATTATCCGTATCCTGAGCCGCACGTATCCAATCCTTGCCTTCTGATGTTATTTCTTTCTATATCATCCATTTTAAATGTCATTTTCCCAACTACGGCCCTGTCTTCCAAGTTGCCTCTTAATTTTAAATTTCCCTACCTAAGTAGTTGTGGACTTCTCCCACGTACGTGCAACGTGCTCCTTTCTTCTCGTTTTACTTGTTTTTATACCCTGTTAATATTTGGCGATAAATACAAATAAAGAAGCTTCTCGCTGTTACTTTTCTTCGGCCTGCTTTTTCTCGTAATTTTCTCCCTCATAAGCCCCAGTTGTCTTTCAGCAGCCAATGTCCAACACTCCCAGCCGATATTCTTCTTTCAGTGTGATGCGTTTGGGCTGACGATGTTACTGTAAACTTGAGTAGAAACATGACAATTCTGTTTGTTTCAGTTTATTTAATGACGCTGTCAGTAAAGTGTATTCAAGAACGTCGGATAATTCTGTGATATTACATAAGTAACTGAAAGGGATTTAAAGAAAGCGATTGTGGACTGATTAATGGTATTACACCAGTATTTTGCCTGGAGGAACCAAGGAAAACAACAAGAAAATTAATATAGCGTCCAGGCCGAGACTGTAACCGGAACTACCGGAATACAAGTCAGAGACGTTACCGCTCGAGCCATCTAGTTCGGTTCTCATTGACTTTAGAAAGACTGTGGTTAATAGACTTGTTTGTGTTGTCTGTATCCTAGATGGGTTCAAGACACCTTGCAATCTGCTATGCACGCGCCGAGGGGGTACAGATTTATAGTTGTACTTATTTGTAATTTCTGTGCTAAGTGGGTTGGGTGGTCTAAGCGAGGTTCCGGCCGCTTTACTCCCGAAAACGTGACATGGTACCTACCGTACAGGAGGCTGGGTGGGCCCTAGCTCCGGTCTGGACGCGTGTGCAGAAGAGAAGATTTCTTATTCTTACCGAGGTTCGAACCCCGAAAAGTCCAGCCTGTAGCGAATCGTTATCTCGACCTCCGTCGTCTGAAGTTTCTGTCAAATTACGAAAAATGGCTGTGTGTCCACCACACTAAAACTGCGCCTGTCTAAAGTTCCAACCTCTCCACGCTTGCGTCCTACATCAGTCCGTTCCAATTGCAGGGGTTTTATAAATATGAGTTTGCAGAACGATCACTATACGACTTGTGTCCTCCTCATGGCGACGACTTGAAAAATTCCATTCTATGTGGCATTAAGTAGTCTGCTCTGCTAATCAGCAGGTCACTCGGAAACGTCTTGAAATAAAAGTGTAACACGCAGTGTGAGTGGATGTAGTCACCTCCTCAGCGCTGGGCGTCGTCACGCGAAACTGTTAGAAATGGGCGCATTAGATACGATTTTCAGTAGGAAAGAAAAACTTCAACGGGATCTGCTGCCTGGTACTTTGCCATTTATAAGGAGATAAATGCAGTTCTCCTGCTTCGTCGGGAAGCTGCTTTTTACGGCTTTCAATGTGGAGAAATCCGGATAGAATCGTACCACACACCCACCTCATATATTTGAGCAGTCGATGCTTTCAACGGTCTGGAACAATTTTTTTCACTAATGTGCACGACGTCAGAAACAAGTCACTGTAAGTGTAGAAATTTAAGTGTTAGTCTGTTGTAATCGAACTTTCTTATGTTGGTTCTAAGCACTTCTGGCACTAGGTATTTTGGATGGTAATTGTAATAAGCAAGCGTACGTTGACAGAATTTGAAACCCGTTAGAATGCAGTCACAAAGAGAGATAGGAGAACACAGAGACAGGGCAAACACTCGTGTAAATTTTAATTTATGCCTGAATTTAACCGTGGTTAAATGATTTAGTAGTAAAATTGATACCGAGAATTTCCACGAAATCTGCACTTTATTAAATGCTTGCTTGTATAATTGCTGGTACGCAGCGATCCTATGGCTTCAGCCTCAACTAAGTGATGCGAAATGGGTCCTATTCGGCGCGTAAAAAGTGTGACAGAAACTGAATGGTTCAAGCTGTGTGGGGTTCGGTAACAGGACGTAAATACAACCTACGAGACGTTGGAAGCACTGTGTTTTCTGTATATGGTAATTTCGCATCTTGAATTGCATACCGTGCGTGGTAGAGTATTTTCAGTAAGAAATGTGCGCGTTCTTAGCAGGAATATAGTCGTTGTCATCATCATCATCATCATAATCAACTTAAAGTATTAGGCCTCTTGACCTGTTCCGTCTTCAAGGAAACTAACCACCGGAGTTTAGGACGGCTCACATTGCGTCGGCTTCCATGTTTATATGGTGGCAGTGCCCACGGAAGTCTGCTGTTTACCGTCTTTGAGTTGTGTTTACGGTCACACCGCGCCATTTATAAAATTACTCTGTAGATGTGTTGAGAAGAAAATTACAGTAGAATGGCTCCCTGAATTCCTCGTATAATGAAATTCTACATGTTTCGGACACTTCCTCTGTCCATCATCAGGAAATTTTCACTGTACACACAGCAACGGTGTATGTCATATAGGTTTGCTGACAGCTCACAAGCTGAGGAAATAGTGGCTTATCAATAAGGACATTGCTCTTTACAGTTGGTGGCTTAGTGATATCCTATACGCAGCTTGAATCCTGGTGTTTGTGTGGACAACGTCCTAAAAAGCAAATTATACAAGCAAATTATACGACCAGATTTTTAGGATAGACAACTGGTTACTCTAACGATATTTGTGCCTGAGACCTTCAGAATGAGAACAGGAGTTTTAAGCTCCACACAAAAACACAGGTGTATATTTGTTGCTGAATGAACGAATGTATCTGGTTTGTTGCCTGCTTGGTTTTTTTTGGGGGGGGGGGGGGGGGGGGGGAGCAAACAAATAATGTACACCAAACTTACGTGTTTGGGAAGTACTTTTCGAGCAGTCTGTTGATCCGTTCCAATTTCCTTCCTATACGTAACGTTCCTTGCCATCTGTGGCCGTAGCAGCATATAAATCCCACACCACTTAGTAAAACCCACACCACCGGTCTGTGTAACATCAGGAAATCTTGTCTGAGCTTGTGAAATGAGTGCAGCGACTCGCCTCAGTGCCTGGATTATCGATACCGCAAATTCTGCATCCAAGTTCGCATTACTCACATCACCATCTGCTTCTCTAGCCAACACGAATTGTTGCACTATTAGGGGTGAAGTAAAGGAAACCCAGTGGCGAACTGTTCAACTGTTTCAATAGAAAAACAAGTTCTATTCGTGATTTCAGGTTTTCAGGTTCCGAATAGTGCAGCAGACATACACCAGGAAGGACCTGATAACATATGCAGCCACACCACCAGATTAACTACAATAATGTGTTTTAATCAACTGTTTAAACACCGTAACTGTAGCAAGCTCACACAATACGCTCCCTGATGATGGTGATCACACCGAAACGTGTTTAACCTGTTTTAATGTAAATTTTAATGCTCTTTTTAAAACAATTCTGTAGTGCATCAGTTGGTAATAAAAAACTTTGATAATAGCAAGATGTACGGCACAAATGTGAAAATTATGACACATTTTCGTGAAATAATACTCATATATAATTAAACTCGTTGGATTTAAATTGTGTATTTTTTATAACAAACACAGAAAATGAATGTGTAATACTGATAATAGAGTTTGTAGTTTATTCAATTAGTCCATTTCTTTTATCTCCTAATGTAATTAAGTAACTCAGATTAAATTTCTCCTGTTGATCTAACAAAGAATATTAGGAGATTAAGTAAAGAGAGTCGCTTCTTCCATTTATTACTTACCTAGTGATTTGTAATGATATCCAAATATTATTGGGTTGATCAAATGAGGGGAATGAGGTGGGCAGGGTATATAACATGTGTGGGGACAACAGAAATAAGTACAGGGTTTTGGTTGGAAATTTGAATTATAGAGACCCTTTGCCAAGATCTAGGCTTCAGAAGATGAAACTGTAAGAATTGTATTGGGCTGGTTTGTGCTGGACGCGGACCACCGGCGGACTCTCAAGGAACCGACAGTGAAACTGTGGGGTCTGCAGGGAATATGTTGACAAGATAAGGGTCCTATTACCTTCTCAAGAAAGACTTTGTTCTCTGGGGCATATATAAGAGAATTTTTTTATTGTTTTTATCTTCCTGTATTTACAAAGTTTTAATTCGGTTCTGAGTTCTGGCAATGTCAATGATGCAAACACAGTTAGGCGGATAAATGTTACGTAAAAGAATTACGGAATGAAATAAAGAAACAGAGAAAGAGTGACGATAATAGTATAGAAGAGGAGAAACAATAGAACCTGGAAAGAGAGAGATGGAAATATCTTAAATTGAAAGAGGGGAAGAAAATAATGTTGGAAAAAGAAGCAGGGAGAATAAAGAATATTGAATGGGACCAGAAACGATAAAAGAAAAATATTTCAGTACTGAATGCTTAATTTAATCTGTTAAATATTACGCTATGCCTCTGAAAAGATGTTGGTTCTAATTAATGCTCTCAAGGGAGAATCTAATTTAAATTTAGTCGCTGGAAATTTTATCTTGAAATTGCTGCGTTTTCAAAATATTTCGCACATTCGACTTCAAATTGTGTAAGCTGGATTCTTTTGTAACATGATCAATTACTCTCAAACACATCAGCGTTATTTTGAAAGCCCTACAATTCGTTTCGAAAACAGAGGCGAAAAGACCTGAATTAATTCCTTCATTTTTCTTATATTTATGTGAACATTGCATGAATAAATAACCTTAATGTATCAAGAGACGTAAAGTACATGTTGTTATGCAAGTCCGAAAAGTATGCTCTGCTTTTCGGTGCACTTAGTCTAAATATTCTCATGTTTTTGATAATTTCACGTTGTCTGTGACTCCAGACTACGTAGCGTGTTTGGATGACGGTTAATAATTACATTTGAAAATGTGGGAGTGGTAGTGGTGTAAATGTAATACTGTCCCGAATATTGTCACTTTCTAGTTGGGAAAATTACGGAAAAACTGACCGGGGTAGTCAGTGTCCGGTCGGGTTCTGAACTGGGTATCTTCCGAGTACAAATCAGAAGTTTTAACACTTGTGCCAACTGTGCTGGATGGACGGTCCGGTGTTGGAATAGAGATAGGATGACAGGATATTTTTTCTCTTTTCCAAAACCGTCCAGGCCGGCTCTGGCGCCCACCAACCCTCCTATTAAATGGACACAATGGCTGTTTCCTTAGAGTAAAGTGGCCGGGAAGTGAAACAACCCACTCACCTCAATCTATTACCGAAGTTAAGAATGAGTGGAGCTTACCTTTACTTTCCTTACATGACTTCATGGCATGGACAAGGACTTTACCTTTTACCTTTCCATTATGTTATCGAAGACCGTATCAAATGTAGCAATTGAGCCTTGACATTGTCTGTGCTCATGTTTATTACGACACGCTGCTTCTGAGGAATTTTACTACCAATGATTTAGAGTGGGTGAGTGAGGGCGAAAGTAAATTTTGACCGACAACTTTCAGTGCAGGCCCAAAGCCAAAGCTATTCCAAATTCATTAAAAGGTTTGGGAGGTTAAACCGACGGTCACCACAAGAAATATAACCACCATATTATTCATTTATTGTAATCACCTCTTTCCAAAGACAGGATTTGTTATTTATGACCTTGGGAATTTTTCTTACATACTGGCCTAGCTTAAGTGTGACCCGCTTAGAATGTGGCCCTGAGGGAACTAATTCAGACACATCTCATAAGCCGAGTCGCGTGGCACAGATGTTAGAATACAAAGCTGTAGCGTGTATGTATCTATATATACATACAGTGATGAACGCAACAATCTTACAGTTAGTAGCGATATAAACTCCGTGGCCTTAGTCCGCACGCGAACTATACCGACAGAGCGGCCGCCGCCGGTCGGCGAAGTTAGTGCCAACTTTTGCGGATAGAGGGGTGTCACGTGGTCAGCGCAACGAGTCC
>Ga0123352_10007996_pt1 | contig 16416 bp, 14 predicted proteins | sample TergutLab28metaG_FD_89700 | JGI IMG/M metagenome (GOLD analysis project Ga0123352, IMG submission 89700) | Labiotermes labralis P1 segment gut microbial communities from Petit-Saut dam, French Guiana - Lab288 P1 | ecosystem: Host-associated > Arthropoda: Insects > Digestive system > Gut ... | reverse complement strand
GCACCGCTAACCTCTAAAGTTGCATTTTATATATTTATTCAACAAATATAGGTACTGAATATTTTAAACATGGTATATACTCTCTGTTTTTTTCTCTTCAAAATGCAGTTTGTTTTGTAATTCTAACATATTTGGTTCCTATATAATTCACATTTTATATACAGGTGTGCTAAAATTAAAAAAAATTATTCCGGCGCTAAAAGGTTAACATTGTGTGCCATTGTAATGTGACCACATGGTGCAGGTAATGAATTAGGCAGAAATTACTGTCTTATATTCAGGTAAATATTCTAATCATTTTGTACTGTGTAAAGAATCTGTCATGACCAAATAACCAAAAATGCCTTTAACACTACATACCGCAGATTACATATTGTGTTACCCAGCATGTTTTGGCTGTTAAATCATCTCCATGGACATGTTTATAGATAGCTTTTTCATATTAAAATATGTGTAATAATTTGACGTTCAGAGGACCATGCATCATGATATATTCTTATAATAAAACCAACGAGATGCACTAATTTCTCAAGTTTATATTTGGAATAAAACTCTACATGTTTCGGGCAGTTCCTCTGTCCATCATCAAGAGTTTAGCTTTGTACACACAATGGTATATGTGATACAGGTTATGCTGAATGGCTTGTTAACAGGATCAGGATGTTCCATCCTGATCCTGTTAACAAGCTGTCAGCAACCCTTTTTGACATGTACCATTGTTGTGTGTACAATGCTAAACTCCTTATGATGGACAGAGGAACTGTCCGAAACATGTAGAGTTTTATTCCAAAAATAAATTTGAGAAATTAGTGCATCTAGTTGGTTTTATTATAAGAATATGTGTAGTAAGTTGAAGTAAATTGTGATTCCTTATAATTATGTAGGCTTCAAAACCTGTATAAAAGACAGATGTGTGTAATGATGGTCTTTCCTAAGGCCTCAAACACCTTACACAATATGTGATATGTATATAAGCTGTTTTACTTGTTGATAAATGCAATGGTATGGCTCCCATTTTTTAAAAGGGTCACTGCTTCTGGTAGTTTGTTAAATGTTTAGTAGTTACAGTCTGTGTTTGTTTTGTGAATTGGCAGCCCTGTGAATACTTGGCATAAGTGAATTTAAGCCACGAATCAGTAGGTCTGTTGACCTGTGTATGCATTTCATTAGGGCAAGTAATTTCATGTCATGTTAGACTTTACAGACAGTTCACTTCTCTTTAACACTGAAGCAGTCAATTACCTGTATTCATTGTTGTAGGAGTCAATCTGAAGGGTGCAAATTTGGAGGGTAGCAACATGGCTGGAGTGAACCTTCGTGTTGCTACACTGAAAAACGCAAACCTTCAAAATTGTGATTTGCGAGCTGCAGTGTTAGCAGGAGCAGATCTTGAGGTACATATTTTTTTGCTCTCCCTTGCAATGGTATTTATATTGTTCTGTTCTTTCTTAAATTTTGCACTTTCAGCCATTTTTCCTTATTTTATAACAAATAATAGACTTATGGTATTAAGAGTTACTGTCTGCTTGTCCCTGTGAAAGCTTGTGTAATAGTTGATGGATTGGATGACTGGATACAAATGGCATGCCACTAGAGCAGTGCTTTTCACCGTGTATGGTACTGTAGTCCCATTACAAAATCTTAGTTCATCTAGCCTTCTCTCCACAAAATGATCTCAGCTGGGTTCCTGTTCACCACAGTTTGCGGTAACATTTGTAGTTGGAGTATGTACCAATAAAACATACACCTAAACTATAAAAACCTTTTTTAATTCATCATTAATTGTGTATCATAAACAAAACCAAATTTTCGTGGCAGTGATAGCAAATGAATGTTAGAAAAAGCCTAAAGAAAAATATCTATGTTTCTACTGTGCAGACTCTTCCAAAATTGCAGACCACTTGGACACAACTTGTGCTTCCCCAGATAAGAAACAAAACTGTAGAGACCACTTTATTTTTGAACTCTAGTTCTTATCTACCAGCAGTATCAAGATTGCACTCTTGCAGAGACAGGATAGAAATCATGTCACATGATGTGTAATGCTCAAATTGTGTGTGTTAATTGATGTTCTGGAAGTACTAAGTGCCTGTTACTGCGTTGTATATATCTTAGTTTAAATAACATCATGAAAGCTACACCAAAATCTGTTTTTAGCTTGCAGTTGTATCTAATGTTACTTGGCTTAAAAGTAAAAGTAAAATTCACCCTAGAACAGGCCACGAAGGCCCAGAGGGGGAGTAGAGGTATAGCTCTACTTTTTCTTTAACCTCGGCACTAGAAGGGGGTGTGTGGTCACTGCCACGCCCCAGCCACTTTACCCCCGGGAAAGACCCGGTACCCATTGTATAGGAGGCTGGGTTGGCCCCAGGGCCAGTCCAGACAGGTGTGGAAAATCTTGCTCCCACCAGGATTCGATCCTCGGACCATCCAGCCTGTAGCGAGTCACTACACCGACTGAGCTATCCCAGCCCCTGTTACTTGGCATATGAAGTTTAATGGGGATCACATTGTTTATGAAGTGTCATGAGCTGGTTCAGTGCTGTTAACATCTTTAGATTCCTATATTGTACATCTTGTTTGCAATTCATAAATATATAAAAAGGTAAAGCTATCCCATTACAGGCCTGGACAGGCCATTACAGCTGAAGGTGGTTGAGACTTCCAGTGTCTAGGCAGTCTGCACATGAAGGTGGTAAGGTCAGCCCTACACACTGGCCACCTTTACCCCCCAGGAGATATCCCTGGTACTTATTCCTGTTAGAGGCTGAGTTGACCCCAGGGCTGTAGTGCGGCTGGAAGGATTAAGTAAATAAAAAGTCCTAATGGCCCCCATTGGGAATTTAACATGCAACCTTCTGGCTTGTAGCACAGTGCCTCAACCAGTTGCACCACCGCATAGCCCTGAGAAATATATACAAGTTTGTAACCAACAAATTGCACTTATAAAGCACCTCTACATGTGTCCATTATTTGTCTGTAGTCATCTTCAAGGAATATCAATACTTATGAGACATTTACAGCTGTTATACAGTTTGCCATGTGTAAGTGGTAAAAAATATGACAGCAGGCCACAAAAACTTCTGTGCATAGTGTTATATAGAAATGTTAAAATATTATTATCATCATCATCAGCTTCTTCTTTGTTATCATATTTATGCTGGTTATTTACAATTATATATACCTGAAACAAACCATGTTTCGAGGGTATAGAGTGTTGCAGCTGTTTTGTATTTACAATTTGTGCTAGATGTAATGTTATTTCGCCCATGAAATGTTTATTATTATCATTATTATTATACAACACAGTGAAATATTCTGCATTCGAACATCTTGAAATAATGAAATCTTTTCAAGTGAAATTGAGTGTTAAATTCCTATATGTTGCCACTTTGCATTTATGTTGGCATATAAGATGACTAACATTCACAAGCTTCACTTTTCAGAAACTACCTATGTAGAACCTATTTAATTTTGTGCAGAACAGTAAGGCAACTCCCCATTTTTCAGATGATGAATTAGAAAAAATCTTGTCTTATATTCAGTTAAATGCAGAGTTAGAAAATCTAAGTCAGTTGCTGAATCCTCTTGCAATGTATCAGTTTTTTTAAATGTATGCTCTTTAATGTAACCAGTTATAGATGGCATTTTGTCAGTATTGTTTATTCTGTTTCAGAATTGTGATCTGTCTGGCAGTGACTTGCATGAAGCCAATTTACGAGGAGCAAACCTGAAAGATGCAGCATTTGAACTAATGTTAACACCTCTTCATATGTCACAGACAATTCGTTAGTGGCATCATTAGGAGATCAAGAACACTTTGTGGAAGAAAGCATTTTATATATTGTGTATAAATGTATTGTCAGTACTTTAATACTTTCAACAGATTTACTGCCAGTGTCATTACAGAAATTAATCATATCGCCCTGATGAATCCATGAATTTCCAGAATTCAGGGTTTTCTGACAATGGTGTGAAACAGGAATAGAGACCTCTTTCGGACTTTCTTCGTCATTAGTTGCTTTTTATGAAAATCACTACATTTTGTAAATGGGTTTGTTTCCTTCTTGAGATGGATATGATTCCATGAAATTATATTTGGTTCGGCCTTTAGATAAGGTCTCATACTGTCTCTAGCAAGGGATGATGCAGAGTAGGAATGAGAGGTTGTCACATCAGTAAATGTTATGATCACAGTCTGATGGTTTGTGACGCTATCATAGTCAGGTGGATAGGTACTGTTTCAGAAGAACCCACTGGCTGTACTTTGAAAATGCATGCAGCAGTTTTCAATGAAACTCTGGTAATGAACAAATGGACTTCATTGTGTTAAATTTAAGAAATTTGTAAGCTTGCCAAGAAAATCATCTGGAGCAACATTCTGAAGGCACCTGGAATGCGAACTGTCTCCGCTGAGGATATGTGTGACTTACATAGTGCTTTCAGGCAAATGCAGAAGCCAGGATGGTACCTGAAAATAGGACAGGTCATGACTCTTCTTCCACATCCTTTTGAACTCATATACTAATCATCCAGTCCATGGATGCCATATAATCTGAGTTACTGACAGTGTCATTAAATAAACTACAAATAAAGAAAGCATAGTCTTAGGAATTTGTTTCATCATGTTCAGCTGAAGAAGGAAATGAGGCCCTTTTGCAAAATGTAGTGGTTTATATTAAAAGAGGTGCATTATGGACAGTATCCAAGAATGGTTTAAAAATTTGGATTTGAAATATCTGGCAGCAAGTGTATGCTTCCTCTTCTTCATCCAGTGCCTGCTCTTGGCAGTTATATTGTCATGTACCATGCTGCTGCTGATGATATGTGGCTATAGATGACCAAATGTTGAATGTCGGGCAGGTTATCCATGGTGTACCACAGGGAGGTAGCCAACATCACTCTGCTGTAATTGTTTTAATATATAAATAGTGTAATGAAATTGTATTATATTTACAAATAATTTAATTGAGTGATTACGTTGTCACTTTCTTCATAATTGCATCGACTTCGGCCACCTGCTGGGGCAAACAAGTGTTGTACCTGAGATATCTCATACATGCTTCTACTCTTTCTTCAATAGTTATATGACATCTTACTGTCTGTGTTGGAAGTAATTCTCCAGTATTATGTATGTCAGATTTTTTTTTTTATATGCAGATTCTGAAAGTGTAGGACGTTGAAGTGAGATAATTAGTCATGCTTGTCTTTAATATATTAACTTTATTGAGTGAAAAAGGGTGGATTACAGGACACCAAATTTCCTTCAATTATATCTTTATTGTAGTTGATAAACAGTGGATTCAATCCATATATTATATGAATATTACTGTTTTCTGGGATGTGGCTTTATGTAGTTTATTAGAAATTTGCTGGCATTTTTGAAAACCCTGCTGTCTGTATCTTCAGAGTAGAAGACCCTGCAGGTGGAAGCAGCAGATTCCTTCATAATGACAGTGAATGTTAACCATACCACAGTGTCATATACTAAAGGCAATAGTCATCACATTCACTGCAGTGAGAACGTCCTAGCTGATGTGCATTATGTGACATATAATTTGGAGGAAAATTACAGCAAGTTTGTGAATAAGTTCACCACATTATATTACAAATTTGATATTTATTACCCACTGGTCTGTTCTAATTATTATAGCACACATGCAGTTATATCATTTACATACTTATATATGGTTTACATATATATGGCTTTTAATTGTTTGGGATGCGAATTGAGTTTAGACGGTGAACCAGATATATACAAAAAAAATAAACATATTTCAAGGAATATGCGGCACTATTAGGAAACACTTAAAGAAAACCTGTACAGTTACCCAAATGAAATTTTATAAAGTTGTAGCTAGATCATCACTACTGTATGGTAGTGATATGTGGGTAACCACGAAGAGAGACATGACTGGCCTAGAAGCTGCAGAGATGCGCTTTCTAAGAAGCGTTACGGGATACACAAGGCTGGATAAAATAAGAAGCGAAGTCATAAGGAAAGAACTAGAGATCTTTGGAATACAAGACATGAAACTCAAATACAAACAAAACTGGATCAACCACCTTGAAAGAATGGACAACACCAGACTCCCGAAACACACCCTCAACTACAAACCTCGAGGAAGAAGAGACCGTGGACACCCCAGGAAACAATGGCAATGTGTCGATGCCGGAACAGGTCCAACGACCTAATCCATATAGGAGGAAGATAATGATGATATATGGTAATACGTATCCAGGGTCATCAAACCCATACTGTATAGTTACACTTAAGTCAATAAATTTTTTGTTGCAGAACACACAAAGTTGAGAGTTACTGTTGCTTAATGATGCCAGGTTGAGGAACTGATGGCAGAAATTACAGCTAACACTAACACAATACTGGTAGCAAATACGAAGAATTCAAAAATATGTTTCTTTGCATGGTTTTGGATGTACAGGTATCACATACTGAATGTGTTGTCATATGAATCAACTCTCCCATTCTTTATTAAATGTTGTAATATCAGAACCAGTACAACCCAGTAATAATCACAGACGTTTGGAGTAATATCTCTCTCTGATGAACTTTTACATTTTCCCAGTGAAACTCACTTACTTTTAACAGGTGAACTGTGTGACTTCATTATTATTTTATCTTGATTACAGATATAAATATATTGAATGAATTATAATTTATATTTAGTTTTATAAAATGTAAATACAGTAAATTGAGATATGTTATATTGAGAGTTTTAATGGAAACTGTTTTTTAATATACCAGTTAAATGACAGTTTCTGAAGTAATTTTTAAGAAAATGGATAACATTCTTATTTGTCTGTGAGTAAAAGAGTTTTATGTCAGCCATCATAAAAAGGGAGTGATGCCTGATGATGACAAAAAAGAATGAATGTTGGACTCTTGTAATAAAAGGTAGAGGTAAAGTTGTGAGATTTGTGGTTCTCCAAGTGGTGTTGATGAAGACAAGTTTTTTTTAGGTATGACACTGTGTCCTTGAGCGAGTGGTGTGAAGGGTCATGGTGCCATCATCTTCAGGGTTGAAGAGTCCAAGAAGACTGATGATGCATCTACCATGATCTTTCAAAGTGTCACATCCCTGACAACTTGATTCTTCAAAGATAAAGTTGTCGCTATGCTTAGTAAAAACCACATAATGAAGATATGTGGAAAGTGGAGGCATAGCTTCACACATTCTCAAAATTTGTATTAAATTGGGGTGAGTTCAGCTTCGCATCCTGACTTGTTTTACCCCTGGGGAAAGATCTGGTTCCCATTTGTTAGAAAGTTGAGTGAAACCAAGTGCCAGTCTGGGCATGGTGTCAAACAGATCTTCCCGCCTACCAGGAATTGGACTCTGATTGTCCAGTTTGTAGCCTAGTCAGTATACTGAGTTACCATGGCTGAGGCCAAAATTTTGTCAACAGTTTTAATGTAAAACTACCATAATAATTTTATTGAAATGCCTTATATAGTTTTCACAGTAGAACATAGGCCTTGGCCTTTAATCAATTTTTACTGTCTCTTATGCTGTATATACAAAGTACTGTTTCAAAATAAAATTATGTTAATAGAAATGCAAGGTTTTGATGTGTAGGTAAATACTGTAGATGTATGTTACTATACCCACAGCTTGATAGGAGAAAGTGATGTGGGTTTCAGTACTGAGAAATTTCAGCATATTTTAATCATGCAGTAAATGAAATTATTTTGTATTTATACGGATCTGAAAGAAAACACAAACTGTGTCATGTAAGGGATGATTTTATTTCAAGTTTGTTGTATTTCTTTAGTTAATATAATAAAATCGAAGTTAATGTTTCCATTTCAGTTTTCCAATGTGAAACTATAATAAGCATGTAGAATACTATCGAAATAGTGGCATATGGTTTAAAGTTTAATGACATGTTGGTTACATATGTATATTTGACATTATTTTTGACTGCATTTCAAGTTGTATGTATTGGTAATGATTGTAATATTTAACTCTATACATATGAAAAATACTCATTTTTCAGAATAATGTAATATTTGTATCCTCAAATGTCAGACAACGAATAACTTATGTATGTATATTAGAATCAAATTATAACTATAAAGCATTTTCATTGTTTGCAATGTTATTTGTTAACCATTAGTGCACTCCGTGTTGTATGTAGGTTGGCTTCCATAAAATACCTCTAATTTTGCATGAGGACCTTAACAAGTTTTGCCAGTGTATACAGTTGTGGAGACCACTTGCTAAAGTTGAAACCTAAACAGTACACAAGCCACTTGAAATTAATGCCACTTAATTTCCAAACACATGTAACTGTAGTATTGTTTATGAAGTGATGTGTACTGGAGTTCTGTGCATAGCGTCAGGCGCAAAGTATACTGGTTCTCTTGACCAGTGAAACAGTACATTTTTCTGCAGTTCTATGATAAAGCTTTCATTTTCGTGCTGTCAGATCTGACATGACCAAATTAAGTTCCTTTGACAGAGAATGCCTTGCTCTAGGCTTTGAGGAATAATTTTGGTCATTGAAGCACCTGTGTTCCCCATCGGAAGCATCTAAGCTGAGGGAAAAGATGTCTTCCGCAGAAAATATGTTGGCTCCTGCTGGTGTAGGTTTTGGCAAAGAGATTTGAGAGGAAGTGGAGGGACCGTCTATGTGGATAGGAAGAGGTGTCTCAAATACGAGTGGAGGACAGTGGCAACTTGCTACAGGTTCTCAGGGGTGGTAAGAAGTGAAGGCTGTTCTCCTCTAGAGCCAATTCTGAGGGAAATGGAAGGGGTGGCAGGACAGGAAGTTTACTGTTCTGAGGACTTAATTCTGAGGGTTGTGGGTCGGAAAGGGTAGGTAACAAGGGCAGAGCAGAGTGTGGGATGGAATGTGAAGCCGAGTCCAAGCCACATGGCACTGCCAATCTGTTCGGGCGTATCCCTGTCTGTCAGCAAGAAGCAATCTCGGCATTAAAATTTGTAGTGAAGGAACCCAGCTACCTCCATGGTGCACAGTCAACCGACTTCCTCGTCCCACAATTTTGCACTGTAAATTTATAAATGATTATATTACAATCCCAACGTAATTCACTGTTAATGCATGTTTAATCCTAAATAATGAACACTTACTGTGCTTAATGCATGTTCAATTAAAAACCGAGTTCTGAATTTGTCATATTTGAAAACTGTACAATGCAAAAGAAACTGCAACTCTCATTATAATGCATGATATTACATTCAGTGATCACACAAGAGTCAGTTTGTGGTAACATTTATGAATTCTGTTTTGCACCAAAAATGAGTTCTATGGCATATGAATAAGTGGTCAAACACATCTGTTCTATAATTTTATGAACAAACTGTACTGGGTTCCTTGGAAATCTGAAAAATGTCCCTCTTCCTTCCCTGTGCTGTGACGTTTACCCTACAGCGTAACACTCTCGGTAATCACCATCCATTGAAAACTGCAATAGTAATATACATATGAAATACACAACATTTGTGTATGAAATGATGTGTAACAAGATTTGTGTTATTGTTCAACACACATGCAAGAACTTAACTTCCACAACAGAATGAAAAATACAGTTAACACCATCAAACACACACCCATGCTGCACCATTTTCTCAGTTGCATGAAACACATATATGTCAAATGCAATCTGTAACAAGAAAACACTGTAGTTTACGTCACACATAAAGAAGAAACTGCAGTCACACAAGACAGATGACTCACGATAAACTAAAACTGTAAAATTGTACCTCAACTACACCTGTTGTCATTGGCAGGAAATACCTGCGTCTCATTCCAGTCACTGGTACCATAGATCCCCCATAGATGTCATTTTCTTGCTTCCCACTCTGCCCATCCTAGTTTCAGGGGGGTGACCTTCCCAAACGCAGATAACAGATGCAAAACTCATTACTTTCCAATGGAAACATAGTGTTATGCGGATTTGCCTGCCATCTCTTTAAAAGGCATAGTACACACATGCAACACAAACCATAGTCCAAGCCGTAACAAGCTATTCGACCAACCTCCACACTCCTCCCCATGGGTCAGATCTCACCCAGTGTCCAGGACAAAAAGTTTGGCAACTGTTTAACAAACAGGTAAAGTGTGGGCTTTGCTGAGATACAAACTTTTTGAAATGCTCATATACTGCATGGTTGCCTTATTTCTATACAAGAGCCCTGAGATTCACAAATTCAGTGACATTATGAAACAACAAATTCTGTGAATTGGTAACCTCGCGGTGATTGCCATTACTGGGCGGCACATGATCCCGAATTGATGGTGGAGAAGATGCAAAATTGTCCAAAAGTGACTGTGTGATGCGGAATGACCGCCACTAGGGTCATCGGCCTATGTCTTCTGCATGACACCATGAATGCCGAACGCTATCTTCAGATGCAGGAAGATTACATGTGGCGTATCATATCTCGCTGGGAAAACATCGATGAATTTGTTTTCATGCACAATGTTGCACCGCCACACTTTGCACTGAGCGTACATGCCTGGTTGGATCAGAGGTTTCTGGTACATTGGCTGGGATGACAAAGACCTCACGAATGGCCTGCAAGAAGTCCAGATCTCACGCCCTGTGCCTTTTTCCTGTGGGGCTGGGCAAAGAGGAGGTGTACCGGGCAAAACCTCGCACAATGGAACAATTGGAGGATCAGATTCGGAACGTTATCACCAACGTCCCACACGACTTCCTGCAGAAGACTGTGGATTCCATCCCCGGTCGTTTGAGGAAGCTGGTGGATGCCACCGGTGCCTACATTGAATTTTAAGCTATGCGTCCATATTCCCACTTAAAAAGGTACATGTAAAAATTATTTTTGTTAGCTTTGCATTGGAAATATAGAAGTTATGACCATTTCTCAATTCCTACTTACTTCCCACCCACCCCGTAGAATGAATAGTTAATATATCAGAAACTATAGGAAGTTTCATGAACACAATACAAACGTTGGCTAGAATCTGAAGAAGTAAAATACTGACAGGTTTATGTTCAACTATCATGATTGATGTATATGTAAAGATGCAGTACACAATACATTCTGCATTTATGCCCAAACATCTACTGTATTTCTTGAATCCTTGTATGAATTCAGTCCTATTAAGCTGGAATTGTAATGTGCACTCTTTAAATGAACACAATCTAGGAGAAAATAGTGTATAATAATAAAATACACAGATTTGACTCAACGTGCATTTTGTTGGCCTTATGTATGTATCTAAAGTTTTTTTTTTTGTTCATCTGAAAATCCGTAATTGACAATAGAAAGACGAACATTTTATGTATACAATAATCTTAATTACATCTGATTTTACAATAGCATATGACTTGTACACTTTATGTATTTCAATTTAGATACTGTCTATACATATGCGGTAAGAAAATGAAACCTTTGTGTACAAACCAAACATTGTGTAAGAAGCTCCATCACAATGGCTTGAGGGCTGACACAATATACACCATGTTGTGTGCTCTCTTGTTATAGATGATTCAATAAATGAAATCAGTTTTGATTCTATGAACATACAACAACACTGAGCATAATGAAACACAGTAAATTCCCTCTATTGGGCAAGATTCTATTTATTTCCCCAGTATAGGAAATACTGAAAACATGTCAGTGACCTCTTCAAAATCATTCAAACTGAAATAACAGAGATATAAATACATATAAAAGAACAAAACTTTCTGCATTTGTCAGCATTCAGTCACGTCATGCAGGCAATGCAATCTACTTAAACTCTGAACTTCTGCATGCTTTATTTCTTAGAATATTTTCAAACACAACACAGCATTGAAACAAATAGAAATTAAAAGTAAACACAAAATAAGGGACATGTGCACTTGAAGGCACTGGAAATTGTTCAGGGTTTGCAATAATTCATACATGTTTAACACAGCTGTCCCGAAAATATTTTGTACAAAGAAGGGGAGAGGGGGACAAGAAAAGAAGACATAAAGAAATTAAGCACTAAGAGTAAAATTCAGTAACAGAAAGAAGATTATAATTAAGATCTAACTACATTAGATAACACTTTCACAAATTCACAACGCAACATGCAATAATATATAAAGGTAACTACTGAAGACAAGTGGAATTTTGTATTTCTTCTTACGGTACACACCAGCACTTCTCCAACCATATGTCACAAGCAATTTCTAGGTGTGTTGCAAGAAAGAATGGCATCAGATCTAACACTTGCAGAAAAAGAAGAATTCGTTTAAGTTTCTTTAGATACAACTTTTACATCAAAATTTCAAGACATGTCTATTGATACTATTGGATTTCTCTCAACAATGAGTACCCTGAAACTTTGAATACTATAACTTCCCATCTCTCCTTCACACCTGTGTGTGGCAGCATTTTCGTGACTAGAAGCAACCAAGTCAAAAAATTAGTTGACCCTATTGAATGTTGACAGACAGTCTGCCCTTAGCTGTACAAGCCTCTGTTGATCATGTGAAACTAACCTGCTTCCTGCTGCACTGTTCCAAGTCTGATTAGAAGAATCTGGCTTGTTTGTTGTATTAGATTTTAATTGCATCTCTTCTTAATCTTCAGAATCAATTGCTGTTAAATCAATGAATTTCTATCCATTCTTTCCATATTTCTTTACCAGTTTGGGTGAAATTGGTACAGACACTCCCCTTGTAATACTTTTGAGCAACTATACTCTTCATGAAATTAAATGCAAGCCTCAAAAATTACCTCAGAATAAATGAGTGGTCTTATAGTAACTGACAGGAAGACTGTAGAAAAATTTATAGTTCCATAAAAGAAGAAAGCTGGCCAATAAGAACAAATAAGGAGAGAGAGAGGCTTTATTACAAAGAGGCAAACATAAAATGTATATAATTGCTGAAATTAAGATGGTATGGATATACTGAAACAATGGATAAGGAAGGAATGCCAAATAATAAAAAAAGACTGACAGAATGGAAGGAACGAGAAAAGGAGGCAGACCACAGGAAAAATGGACTGATGAGGTTGAAGAGGATTTGAAGATAATGGGAACAAGAAATCTGCACACCGTGGCAAGAGATGGGAAGGAATAGAGGAGAAATGTATTGGGAGTGACAGTCCACATCAGACAAGCATGTAGAGAGAAGAAGAAGATTGTGGCAGTAAAAGGTATGTATTAAGAAAGGGTGTCAATGAAAATGTGCCCATATTTTCTGCACTTTTAATCTGATTTTGATATAATTCAGTACACATGTCAACAAAAATGAACCAAACGACTGTGAGGTTCAAGAAAATCTGCTGAGTGAAAGGCATACTTCTGGGTGTAAATACATTTACACCTCTGCTTTCAACATTTACTGCCGGATTTGGACAAAATTCAGTATAACAGACATGCTTATAATGCTGTGTGTGACTATCACAGAAATCAACTCATAGCAGGCCCTACTTTTCTTATGGGCATGGTATGTTACCTGCACATGTGCTAAGACAATGCTGCTCTCACAAAAGAGAAAGTGCATGTAGTTGAGACATGTCTACTCTTGCATCAGCATGCATCACCACTTGGAAACCACCTACGTGACTTCACAAAACCATACATTACAACACACAACTACTCACCCAACAGCAGTGACAGGCTAGTATTTGGAATATATCTAGGTACTTAAATGACACACGAAACTTCTCTGAAAAAAATTCCACACTTAGCAATTGAAAGTCAAAGTTCAACTTTGATGACCTTAATAATACACTAAACACCATCACAACATCTCACTGAAACCAGTATTTCACTTCCTTCCAAGGAGTTAGAGGCATGCCAGCATCAACAGGTGTAGGCATTAATCAGATTTCAAATGAGACTAAAAGTAATATGCTGGCTCAAATATGGCCAAGGTGGACCAATGTTTAGAAGCACTATCATGCCAAAATATGGCTTTCCTTTCAATTTTAATGCCTGTTAGAAAATGTCAGATAATGCTGAAATGGGTGGCGGTAAAAAAATCACAAATTAAAAGGAAGTATAGTATAAGTACAAATTTGGCCTACTAACAATTATGCTACCCTCCTAAACAATGGATAGTGGGTCTCTGTCCTTGTGGTAAAGCTGATAAGGTATGGCATTGACCACCTGTCCCCCCAATACTGAAGACACATTACAGTCTTAGTGTTATCTGGCACACAATCTTCATCATCTACAGCCTCAATGAGCGTAAGTAAAAGCTTTTTTCTTTTATGTTTCATGCACCCTTTGGTCCAAAAGCAGACATAATTATTAGGTGACATCAGGAAAAAGAAAAATTACTACAATGTCTCCACTGCTCTGTGCATCCTCATCTTGATGAGTTAGTGCATTACCAATTACAAGGACTGCTTTCTTTTGTAGGTTCAGAAATTTCAAAAACTGATCTCTTGAAGGAAAAAGTTCATTGAAAAACCAGCTCAGAAAATTTCTGAACCCACCATGCATTCTTATGGTTGTTAAATGAAATTGTAGAGCAGTAGAAGCTAGGTTTTTGGCCTCTCTAATAAATGAAAATTTTAGTTTGTGGTTACCAGTAACATTACTACATGGCATAATTGTTACTCTTTCCTAAGTTTCTTTGAAGCTAGAGCTTTTGAAGGCAGCATTTTATAATTTAGGCCTGTCTCATCACAGTTAAATATCTGCTCACCACATGATGATTCACTGCTGATGACACAATGAAATTACATGTGTCCTTATCCTGAGACAAATTAATCCTGTCCACAAACTCCAGGCTAAATGATTAAGTTTCATTTTGATTTTATCCTCACATCTACACAAAGTATGACCAGACGGTCTCTTCCTTTCAGATCTTCCAACTAAAACTTTATATTACTTTCCCAACTCTCCTGTGCTTGCCACATGACTCATAAAACAAATCCTCATTATATTATAATGTTGTACACTGTACAAAGCTTGGAATTCCTCTGTATGCATTTTCATCAAACTTACTTCCCCCACCCCCCACAATTAAAATATTGTCATCAGCATCCTCACTGTATGTTCTTCCTACAGTGACAGATCAACTCTCACACTCAAACAACATATCCAAAAAATTTCATATTTCAGATCTTCTACAAAGGATTTTAAACTTAATGGTACCAAAAACTTCCCGTATTTAACCTGCTCTTATTTTCTTCATGGCTGCAACTTTTGTTTGTTTGTGTCATTCCCAAAGATCTAAGTTTATCAATATTTTTTAAGGGTCTAATGGTACCCTTTCTAGCACCTATCATAAATTGTATGTACATACAGAGTACAATATGTATACTGTAATATAATCTACTCTTCAGGAAATTCTTAACTGTGTTATCATAAAAACCAACCTTTGTTAGGTTGAACACTAGAGTGCCTCTTTACCAGGCAGAGTAGTAATATTTTACCATGATGACATGCGCATTCATTTCGTAATAATACATTACCAAGTGTGGACTGTGTGCCAGATGTGTTCAGCGTACCTCAGAAACTAGATGGATGGGTATGTAATCTCAATATCAATGCTTCAAATCTCAGCTTTGGCAAAAAAATACATAATACAGGCTTTCAACATGACCGCTTTTGTCCAAAACACAGTTGGTTGATGAAGAATATTAACGTACACTAAATAAAGAACGCTGTATTCGGAACAGTTCACGTAGCTATAGGAGAAGCATTGAAATGTATGAATGCAGTTCACCCTTCTTGTCAGTTCTGAGGCTCCTTTGCTTTTGACTTCCGCTTTAATTTTGGACCAATTTTTTTTTAGAAGGAAAGTGCTGTTATGCACCTTTATGTACCGAAAGCTAGTTAACAATGACTCCATTATCAATAAAATGAAACACATTACTAACCCAACCCCAAAATGCATGTACGTACGTCTGTTGAAATACAGGCGAAACGTAAAAGGAACAACTGTCAGTGTAAAAATCCAAAACACAAGTAAATAGCACCATGTCACTCACACAGACAACAAAACGCCCCTGTAAGTCATAAAATTAAAAAACGTACTTTCAGTGCTTTGGTCTCCGCCATCTTCTGAGGTCGTTTTGGAGATGGTTCAACCATTGTAATAATCAAGTACTAAAGTACACAATTCCGTTTCCTTTGTACAGATTAAACAAGAAGAGCACTTTTTATCCACTTCCAAAAATGTGCCGACACAACCACTACATAATAATGACTACCACAGCTACTGGATGATATATGACCACAGCCGCCCTGGATAAACCTCAACTACATTCAAATTCAGTAGCAACCTTGTGATTGGTTCCGGCCGCAAGCCCTGGCGGTAATGTGACTTGTGACTTTACTGACACCTGGTGTCTAAAATAGGAATTATATGCCTCTCAATCCCGACGCTGGTACCATAGATGTACGTATAGATGTCAACCTCTTGTTTCCCTTGGAACCAAACCCAATATCAGGGGGGGGGGGGGGGGG
>Ga0123352_10007989_pt1 | contig 16424 bp, 9 predicted proteins | sample TergutLab28metaG_FD_89700 | JGI IMG/M metagenome (GOLD analysis project Ga0123352, IMG submission 89700) | Labiotermes labralis P1 segment gut microbial communities from Petit-Saut dam, French Guiana - Lab288 P1 | ecosystem: Host-associated > Arthropoda: Insects > Digestive system > Gut ... | reverse complement strand
TTTTGTTTTGTTGTGCTTTTCTACTTAGCTTTTTTATAACACAAGTCCCTCCCCAACCAAGGGGGTTTCCCCCCCCCCCCCCCCAAATAAAAATGTGTGTTGCAAAAATAACATTACCTAGACCAAAGCCTTACATGAATTTTTTAATTTGGGGAACCACAATCACTGTTAATTCACTGTGATTGGAGTATATATAAAATTTTGGTCAGAAAATCTGGAGGGAAGGTGCAACTTGGAAGAACTAGACATGAATGGGTGATATTAAAATAGGGTGTGAGGATATGGACTTCATTCAGCTGATCAAAAAGCTGTGTTCCCAGTATAATTATTGTTTTTTAAACAAGACACCAGTTTTTCCCATATGTTTATGAACTGAAAACTGCAAGCCATGTTTGGAAAAATGTAATAATACTGGAAAACAGCATTTGGCAAAGGATTGCTGTAAACATGTATTTTATAGATCTTGTAATTATGAGCACAGTGATTAAATATTGTTCAACATCATATACTGTTCATCAAGAACTCACGGTTGTATGTTGATGTGTCTGAAATGGAACCACAGCTGTGGCTCATGGCGCTGCAGAAGTCGCTCAAACAGGAGGCAGAGACATAAGAGACCTTGCTCGTGAGAAGAGACTTCGTGGAGATGAAACCAGTAGCGCAGGTAGAATGCTCTGAATGTGTGGTACAGTGCAACTGGATTGTCATAGAGATAGCAGAATGGTGTAGCTGAAAAAAGGTCAGGTGACAGACGTTCAATAAGTAAAGTTCCTTAGGTCATAGAAATTAAATGAGAGGTCATTACAATGTTAAATTAGCTACAAGTGTAGACAGTCCGAGATTCAAATGTATTTTACCTATCACAGCTACTTGTTTGGCTACCTCAATGTAGCCATCATCAGGCCATGCACAGAATTATAAAAAGGAAATTAGCTCATTTTGCCACTGAAGTGTCATTATTTGTCAACGTAATCCCCAAGTACAATTGTAGGTTTGTTCCGTCTTAGTATGAGTTGGGAAGTTCTGCCAGAATAGAAAGTGCTTCTATTCCCAAACATTCCTGATCAGCCATTTCCACTTCCTCAGTGGTATGGCATTGGCTTCCTCCCAAGTGTTAACTCAGCAGCCCAAACAATAGGATGGATGGTCCAGATGTTTCCAGTGAAATGGCTGCAACATCTGCTCTAGTGTGGGCTGTGTGGAGTTGCCTTGTTGTGCTGAAGGATCAATCACATCTGGCAACAGATCGCTTGTGCTATTGAAGAAACACTTTGGAAGGCACTGATTTTGTGGTAATGAGGAAGTGAACATGCCTGTTTTAGAATAAGTGCGAATGCAAAAGCCTGATTTCTACTGAAGTGGAATTTTGAAAGTAATGCCCAGATGGGACAGATGCATCAATGTGCATTGTGAGTATATTGAAAAATTATTGTATTTAGTGGAAAAAATGAGGTATGTTTAGCACTGTAGTGACTGTTCATTGAATTTTTATGACTCGGGGAACTCTATTTATTGATCGTCTTTGGTGTGGTTAAGAGTTTTCATGAATGAGCAAGGGATTTGGAAAATCGGAACCAATTATGTACCAAGGGAAATATGAAACCACTGACCTACTAGCAGATATGAAAAGAAAAATTTTGCAAGAATTTTCCTCCATGTTAAGAGGGTACCTTGACATAATTTCACGCACATCCTCAAATAGTGGAAGGACATGGCACCCAGATGTTGAGGTAGATGTGAGATACTGCATAGACACTGGCAAGCAGCCTTCAAGGCATTGTCCACCAACTTGGGCATTGGGCGAGGGACAAACACTGCTTGGTGTAAAGGACCAGCACATTATGAATTGTTATACAGACACACAGACTTGGATGGATTGATTGCAAAAACCAATTCATTGAAAAATAGATGTTAGATTTGGACCTTGGAATGTCTGGAGTCTCAGTATTGTACAGCTAATTAAAAACATTTGCACAAGAATTGAGAAAAATAGGGTTTTGGTGGGAAAACCTGGAGGAAATATACCATTCAGAAAATGAGGCATAGATAGGTGGATAAGATTAAAGTTTGCCATAAAGACGTGAGGCAGCTGTGGGCTTGATTCATATGGCTCAGGACAGGGACTCAATGGTGGGCTGTTGTGGACATGGTGATGAATCTTTGGGTTCCACAAAATGCAGGGCATTTCTTCATTAAGTCAATAGTGAGTAGTTTCTCAAAGGGATGTTTTTGGAGTTGGTTAGGATTTTCCTGTATATAGCCTTCAAGTTGTCTGCCACCCAGAGAAGTCTTGAATGGAGGTTTTGCTGTAGCTGTACTATACAGCACTCAAAACCCAGATGTCTGCAGTCTAACTGTTTGCTCTATCAACACAAGGGAGGATGGTTACGTTACCACTGTTGGCACAGCCCTCAATAGACCGGTAGTTTTCACATCTTGCACAACTCACCTGGAGTTCTAAGCTGTCTGATTGTCAAGCCAGAATCAGGATGAGAGTTGTGCACAATGTTGGTAGAGTTTCCACCACACACGACTTCTTAAAACTATAGTAGGTTATACTTTAGCCCCGTGGGTAAGCTTGCTATGTCTGGTTCTTAAGGTATCTGCTGTTGGTTTTAACCTTCTCTGGGACATGGGAGTAGGAAGGGAAGTTAGTGCTTGTTGTGGTCCAAACAGTGTACCTAGCTACTGATGGATGCAATCATACAGCTGAGAACCTATACACTATTGTTTATTTGCACCTTCAATGTAATGAACATAAATTCTGAACCAAATCTTGAGACAAACCTGACCAATTACCCATTTAACACAAAGCTTACTAACACCATCAATTTCCTCTGAGCACCTGACCATACAAATTGAAAGTTACAAATTTCTCAATGCAACTGCTGTGTCGCCTCCTCTAACCTCTCCACAAAACATAAATGTCTGCTCACTCCATGGGAACCCACTGCTGAACGTGAAAATCCAGGGCAGAGTGACAATCAGACCTCCAAGCATGCCATTCAGCCTTCTGGTCTGCATAATTGGGCTCCGTGCCACCCTATTATTTTATGAATCTAAGAAAGTGCCGTCAGTGTATTCATTACCCATACTTTACTAACTCTAACTCTGTTCTTACAACAACCACCTCAAAAATGTCTTGCATGCATTTATCTTTATTATGCCTGGTCATCACTTCTTCTCTCCCAGCTCCCAGGTGAAGTGCTGACTGCAATACAATGGCCGCTTGTATGGGCTGGTGATTTCAAGGGTGCATGACACTACCATGGTACTGAGGAGGATTTTTAGATGTAAAGGAGGGTAATAACCTACACATTCTTGAAAGGCAAATACTAAGGAAGATATTTGGCCCTGTCAATATTGACAATATATGGAGAATATGAAACAACATGAAGATTGATAAATTAACAGAAGGTGCAGATATAGTGAGATTCATGAAGGCACAAAGAATCAAATGGCTGGAGCATATTCAAAGAATAAACCAAGCAAGACCAACCAGGAAACTATTAGATTGGAAACCTATGGGAATTAGACCAGTAGGAAGACCAAGACTGTGGCAAGAGGATGTTACGGAAGATCTAAAAAAGCTGAAAGTTAAAAACTGGAAGGAAACAGATTAGGATAGAAGAACTTGGAGAGATTTGGCTTAGAAGGTGAAAACCCACAAAGGGTTATAGTGCCAAATGATGATGATGAAAAGAGGGTAATACACATCCACAAAGATACTAAATCACAGATTGGAAGGAGGAAAATGTATTTCATGTAGGTAATATGACTGCTGTCAGTCTGGGCAGTTTATCATAAAATAAAAACACTTAAAAACACTACCTGGTTGTAATAACTTACCATACATTGTGAACCCATGGAATGGAATGACTCCACTGGGTGGGAAGGCTACAGTATATTGCAAAGTAGCAGGTTTGTTCTTTAGTACTGCATGGACAGGGTTGGCAGCACTGTGGTTGAACACTGAAAGAACTTCTGTATCTCGTGAGAAACACAGCATAACCTGAGTAACAGATCAATTCTGTGAGAAACACTCGATGTTCATTTTAAATCGTAAATGGGTTCGAGAGCAGTGTGATATGACCTTCATATTCCTGAAATTTCAGGTTTTCATGAAATAATTTAGACCTGCCTTACAAAGCTTTCTTCCTTCTATTTCATTTTATTGCATAGATAAATATTTTAATTGCAACAACAATTAATGAACTTGGTCTCATATAAGGTATTTTTTGCAATTATTTTCTTTTAGTATAACTTTTTATATTAATAAATAATATTATGTTATACTTCAAATCTCTATATATAATTGCAACTATAATTTATAGACTTTCATGTCACATGATGTATTGAAGCCGGTAATCACAAATTGTTAAATACTCAATAACGCTAACAGTTTTGTTTATGTATAGGGGTAAATCAGTCCCATTACGGGCCCGAGGTGCCCAGAGGGTTCCAGGAAGTTAAGGTTCCCAGATTACATGACAGTGGCCCAGGGTGGTGGTAAGGTTGACAGCCTTATGCACCGGCTGCTATTTACCCCCAGGAAATACTCCTGGTACTTATTTCTGTTAGAGGCTGTGTTGACCCCAGGGCCATAGTGCGATCGGAAGGATTATGTCAATGGAATCGAACGAGCACCCTTCCAATTTGTAGCACAGTGCCTTAACCACTGTGCTACCACGGTCCCCCTATATTCATGTATATAACTATGACAATTTATAATTATTAGAAAGTATTTATTACTGATTACTGATTGATTATTAATTATTTATTATATCCATGTGACTGTTGATCATTTCCATATCCATATGGTTCTGTAGCCTTGTAAGGATCCATGGAATGTGAATAAATGAATCAATGAATGAATAAAGTTGTGGTCTTATGGATTATGACGCTGTCTACTCTGCTCTCTTTTTCAAATTCTAGTGGTGTGGTAAGTGGTGATGCTGTGGAAATGCAACCTCTAATGGGCCCCTTTCCCATCTGCTTGGTGGGAGACGAATTCAGGTGGAGCATTAATGCAATGTCAACAGACAGAACAACTGAAGTAATCAGAAAAATCCTCTGTCCCAGAGCCACAAATCCCTCATGGGCTGCCATGGAATGAAACCTGGGCCTTTAAAGTGAGAAGCCAATGAGCAATTTGCTGATCAGTGGCATCATCCTGGTAGATGATTACACACATTTCTGTACACAGGCTGGCTAGACAAATGGGTGATAATTTGTATAGTCACATATGCTTTAAGGAGAAGATGGTTGATCGATAGACTTCTTGCAGGGCCTCATTGTGTTCAAGATGCTTTGTTGAATAAGAAAGCCCAAATACTGAAAGATTCAAATATATGATGTGACTATTTCCACATCTGTATAAGATTAATGGAATGTGAAGTAAATGGATGAATGAATGAAGAAGGAAACAGGACATAATTTATAATAAAGGAAATTAAGTTACAAATAATGATAAGGAAATCAAGACATGCTTGTTGACTACAATTACATGCACTAGACATACAGTAAAAGCATATATAACCACCAGAATGGGATCCTCACAGAAGTCTCATGTTCTTTTTTTAAAAAATAATTTTGTTCTTTAGTATGCTTTCTGTTTCAGTGACATTCAGGTAGTTAAATTCTGTCAACCTAGTTTTTTCCTCTAGTGCCTTGTACATAACATCATAATCATCATCATCATTACCACCATCATCATCATCATCATCATCATTCCATCATCATCAACCAGTGGAAGCATAATGGTTACTATATGTACCAGCTGCTGCAACACTAATAAAATGAAGCACTATCCTGTGTATCATATAATTCCCACCATAAACAATGATTATTTCCCTAAAGAATATTAACTGGTTGTTCTGTCCGATGGACTTGAAATGTGTTCTGCAGTGGGTATGATTTGAATTTTTTTATATTGTTTAGGTGAAATCCATAATTTAAAGGTACCTACATGTCATTTCTTATATTGAATGTTCTTGTATTGCAATATTACTTTTCAAAACATGAAGAATTGTTCTATCATTAACTTTAGACTATTATATTTCTGTATAGAAGGTTTCTTAAAACTAGGGACAAATGACTGACGTACCTGATATAAGACATCTTCAAACACAAAGTACTGATCATCATTGGAGGCCGTCAGCTGAACATCCTAAAGAATAAAATGTATACAGGAAGCACGATAGCAGTACAATAGTAATAACAAGCAGTTCATAGCAGAGCTCAAAGAGTCTACTGCAGTGTGTGCCTAGCATTTAGTCCCATGCGTAAATTAGCATTATTTTTGTTTTATTTTATTTTTGTGAAGTACAGACTTCTTAAGTACAGGTTCTTTATGTGTTAAATGCCAAATGATAAAGGTTAAGTTTGTTGGATATAATTACAGAGTTTTGTGCCTTCAGTCAGTGGTGTACCCAGGAATTTTGTTTGGAGGGGGGGGGGAGGATGTTCAACAAATTCAGTTGAGAACAGAGGATGGAGAGAATGGGGATCTGGGGGCAGTAGACCCCTAGTCAGGGGTTCTGGAGACAGCTGTAATTTGGTACAAGAAATTTCATTTCATATAGGAAATTTTCCTAATTTTTGGTACTTTAAGACTATTTATGATGACAACCAATTTATATGTCATTGCTAATGTAAAGCAATTGCGAACCGGCGGTAGTTTTAGAATTTTACTGCCTTTTTTTCTGAACATCTTGGGGTGTTGTTGTCCTAAATTTTTAACGGTCTTCACAATTGGGTTGAGTTTGGCACGATTTTGGAGGGCCTTTGGAATTTCGGTGGGGGGGGGGGTTTGAACCCCCCCCCCCTCGGTACACCACTGCCTTCAGTAATCTGTAACAAGGATGCAAGCCAAAATTAAATACCATGTGCTTTATGCAGTGAGGCATTATTTCTTGCATTGGGGTTGCACAACATGCTTGTAAATTCTATTGAACAATGACTAGATTTAATTTCTTAGTACAGTGACTAGGCTACGGGCTGGATGGTCAGGGCTGAAAACCTTGCAGGGGACGTGAACTTTCTCTCTTCTGAAACGTCCAGAACAAATCTGGGGCCCATCCAACCTCCTCTTCAATGGCTCTGGCTTTCTTCCCCGGGGTGTAAAGTGGCTGGTGTGTGAAGTTGACCACTCACCTCCACCTACTGCCAAGGTTAAGAATGAGTAGAGCTATATGTCTACTAACCCTCTACCTTGGTGAGAGCGGGGACCAATTTACCTTTTTTTTTAAGTGTTTAAAGGAGAAAAAGAAGTGCATATACTGCTGGCACAAATCATAATTGACAGAATTTAACCCAAGCCCTTCCCAGGATACAGCAATATTTTATTGTCGGCCATTTTATTTTTGGAGTCAGATTAATAACATCCTTCACTCATTGTAACAAATTCAGGTGACTTGTGTGGATGACATTTTTGTTATTCTTTTTCATCCTCCCCCTTTTCTCTTTCTCCTCCCCACCTCCTCCTCATTGCTTCTTCCTTAAGCTTTTACAAATCAAGTTTGTAGCAAGTTCCACTTCAGAATTAATTTCTCAAGCTCTGAATTTTTAGACATTTTGCTAAAGTCATGGATGGGGAATCAGCTCATTGCAGGGATTGTACATGCATGTACATCAATGACTCCAGGGGGATTGGGATCAAAAACTTCAGAGTTGAACCAGTTAAAGAAGATGGAACAGCCCTAGACCCCCACAGCAAGTGTGATCAGTGTATTACCTGAGTGTTAATTTAATATTTAGTATTAATATCTCTAGCAGCCAATCATTACTAAAATCATGTTTTTGAAGACATTTTTCTGAAGCCTTAGTTACATAAATAATAACCCTTTGCAAGGCATGCATTGTCCCCACACAGTGTAGGTTTGTGTTCTGTATGATACTGGCAAAAAATGGCGTTTATTTCCCTAAACAACTGTAAACAGATTGCCTGTGTAATAAGACAAGGAGTGTTTTCTTTGAGGTGAGAACTGCATTTTTAAATTTTATTTATATTAATTTCAGTCTTAAGCATAAAACCCTTATTGAGAAGGAAGTGACTGTTTCACCCACTGTCTCATGGGGTCCTTGCTGTTTGCAAACAAATTTTAATCTTTATCCTCACCTTAATTATCAGTTTATCCACCATAAGGTCATACTGAAGCGCCTGCTGTTTCAGATCATTAAAGTATTCTATATGTTCTGATTGGATGTGTGACCCCATGACCTGAGCCCAGATACGTCCCCGCAAACTTCTTGGACATCCTCGTTTTAAAAATTCCTGTGCCACTGGTGCATGATTTGATGTCAGTACTGCAATATAACACCATCATTTATGTGAGATAATACCCTTTATCTGTGTACAAACATTTACAACATTTGTGTCATTTAATATATATTTATGGTTTACTTAATGATGCAATCAGCTGAGTCAATAGGAAATAGTGAATTGCAAAAGATGTGACAGGTAGCAGTCTTGCGCCAGTTTGAAATATGCCTCAGGTAGCTGATTGCCAAGTAAAGATGTGAAATCAGAACTTCCACAATACAAGCGGGACTACCATCGACTTACCTGGAATGTTCAACGTTGGACACTCCCCTTCAGGCTGTGTTATCATGAGTGTATCACACAGAAGTTATTTTATATTTAATTAGTCCTTTGTGCTAAGAGTCTGAGCTTTGGGCTTCCTTTCTAATGAACACACATTCTTCTCTTTCAACTCTCTATTTGTCTCCATGCCTTCACTTACAGCAGTCAAGTCGTTAACTGCATGCTCCAGCCACCTCATTCTGTGCCTTCCATTCTGGCTTGCTTTCAGAAATCTTAGCAACCCTTGCTTGCTAATTATACTCTAACATTCTCCTTAATATGCATCATACCAAATGAGGGATTTTATACAATTTCTAGAGTTCTTGGTTTGTTGTTACACCCTGCTACCTAACAGTTGTTCAGTCTTTTTAGTCTTAAATCTACATAGTGGTTTGCAAACAGGAACAGTATGACACCAGAAAGGACTCTGTTGAAGGTTGAAACATAGTAAATGTGTGAAGCAGAGTTTAATGCATATTATATGTAACTAAGAATGAAATGTTTGTACAGCAGTGTTTGTGTTGTGGGAGATGGTGTAACACATTGCTGTCATCGGTTTGTAGTTTATTTCTTGATACTACCAGCATCTCATATTATGTAGCATCAGATCATAGGGTGATTTCTGAATTGTAGAGAATACGATAGAAAAAAGTCGTGGTCTAACTGATGCACCATTCTGAGATCTGCATGGAAAGACTGAGGGAAACAACACAGCAAAACATTCCAACCAACTTTTCATTCAGGCTTCTCCCAGATACAATTGTAGTGAATTATTACAATATATTGTACTGCTATTGACTTTAGCATATTTGAGAGTTATGGAGGTGAGTCAGTCTAAACTCTTGACCTTAATAACAAATATCTGTGATTACACACTACTATGTCAATATTGAAACATACTTTTTTTCACAAATCTAGGAATTTAAACCTCACATGAGTACAGCCATTCCTTGCTTTATGGGAATTTGTTTTAAGAATTTTCTCTTCAGTGCAAAAAATAATGTGTACCTGCTGCTTGTTGATTTAAGGACCACTTGTTCACTTGTGCAGACAAATGGCCTGTAAAGTGGGTCAGTCAAACACATACACTGGTCAGTATACCTGAACCCACTCTGCTACAGATTTGGCATTATGAATTTTTGCCTTATGAACAGTGCCTGTGGAATGGATTATGCTGATAAAGCAAGTGTAGTTTATTTGAATTTTCACATAACGTGAATGTATGATCTTTACTGAAACAGCATTAGAGAGGCTATGACATTATGACACTGTGCTTTGAAAGGTAGTAACCATCACAGACATCATAGTCATGTAAGCTGTGTATCCAAATTATGACCTCACACAATCAAGGAAGCCAAATATAAATAAATGACTTTCTCATTTGGTAACCACCAGTTCTCAGGTCACAGAAATGAAACCTTCAACTTCCAGAGCAAGAATGTGATTGATAATGTGCTTCCAGGTCAGGATGACTGCACAGCAGAGAGGGTAGTGACTGATGAATATGGAGCAATGGTGGAATGGTGATTAGTAGGGAAAAATATGAGGAATTGGAGAAAAAGCTGATGCACTTAACTCCGTCCATCATGCTTCCACTTTGAATTCACCTGAGAATGAACTTTGAGGCTCCATACAAGTCATTGTATCTAACAATCTGAGCTTTGTCATGGCCATAATAAATACAACTCTTACCCAAATACCCTAATATTTTATGTTTTCTTTTCTTGATTTTAATAGTAATTTCTTAGTGGTTGTATTCAATTACATTACCTTTCTCCCCAAGAGCTGAGCGTTCAGCTTCCAAAGTGGGGAAGCTCCCAACAGCTGATGCCATGTGAGGGTTCACACCAAGCAATGGCTCCCCACGAGACAATTCCACATACAGACATCTCTGAAACCCACATTATTACTTTTAAATGATTGTTATGAATGCAAGAATGATGTTCCCCTAGTTATGTTGCCAAAGACTCAGTTCTTTTGAGATATTGTGCTTTGTTGTTTGGTAAATAATTCTGAATATTTTGAAGGGGCTTATTGCCTTCAGGGTCAGTCATTCTAAGAAGAACTGCTGCATGGATAATGGAGTTGGTAACAATAGAGTGTGGGTGGCGATCTGATAGGGTGGCAGTCACGTGCACCAGGTGGAGGTTACATGTGTGTAGTTACGTGTGTTATGAATGGAAAAACAAATAACACAAACTGGATAACAATAAACTACACAGTCATGCACTGCATAATGACATTTCGGTAAATGATGGACCACATATACGACGGTGGTCCCATAAGATTATAATATTATAATATACTATTGTAATATAGTACTGTAATACTTACCATTGTGTTACAATTGCCTACAGTTTTCAGTACAGTAACATGCTATACAGGTTTGTAGCCTAGGAGCAATAGGCTATACTATGTAGGTTTGTGTAAGTACACTCTATGACATTTGCACAATGATGAAATCACCTAATGATGCATTTCTCAGAACGTATCCCCATCGTTAAGCGACATATGACTGTATATTTTATCACATTTATTTAAATTATGAGATAAAAGTAATGTAGTCAGTATAGTGATTAGGCTACAGGCTGGAAGATATGGGGTTCAAATTCTGGCAAGGGCAAGAGATTTTCTGTTCCCCAAAACGTTCAGACCAGCTGTAGGGCCCATACAGTTTTCTGTTCAGTGGGTACCAGAGGCTTTTTCCCTGCAGGATTACAACTCACCTCTGTCTAGTGCCAAGATTAAGAACATGTAGAGCTATACATCCACTACCCCACAATATGCTTTTATGGGACACATTATTCAACTAGAATTTGTAAGTATATTTCTGATCTATCTGGATTCCTTATTTTGCATGCCTAGATTCAGTAGTTCATTATCTGCCAGAATCAAACAACAACTGAATAGAGATTTCATGTGTCTGCCATTTGCTTGTTTTACATTCTTCAAAAGTAATACTGTTAACCCTAGCAGTACACTTTACAAATGCCTCTTACTGTACTTAGTTTCAAGACCCCATGTTAAGCATCACACTCTCTTCAGAAGTTTGTGCGTCCACCATGTTCTTATTGAAAGTTAAAACAGTATCCTGGAGTGGTCTCTAACTTCTGAGTTCATACCACATTTTGTGCCAATTGGTCAGAACTAGCAATAGCATTGACGTAAATCCACCATGTTTTTCACTTCAGAAAGGAAACTTACCTGAAAGTTATAACATAAGTCATCAATGCTAGAAAGCTATCTCCCGAACTGTGTGCCATTATGCTGCAGAAAAAACAGGAAGGACAAAAGAATAAATTAACTTACCAACTCAGCAAGCGTTTTCACTCGGAGTGGAATCTGAGTGAAGTTCCTAGTTCCTTCCCCACTGTGTGCAAGAATACAGACATGTAGACAAAGACTACGTAAGTAAGCAGTTACACTCTGTTCAAACAAAATTATAACAAATAAAAAAGTTACAAAATCCACTGTTTTCATGTTGAAATTTTATCACATATATGAATGCAGTATATGCTGGTATCTGCAGTCATGAAAGTTTAACCCACATAAAAATGCTCAGAGCATTGTTTCAAATTACAGTCTTGTTGAATGCAAGCTTATGATTTCATTGTACAACGTTAGACCATCAAGGAGAGTGCTGTGAGTTCGATCCCTGGTTAGAACTGCGTGTAAATGTTTCTGCTGATACAATGGAACCTTCAATTCTTGGAAAGATAAAACTATAGAAATGTAAGAAATACAAGACCCCCACCCCATTCCTTGGATAACAGCTCCCACATAACTGCAGGTTTCTGCTGCTGTCAGTAGGTCTCAGGCTGAACCTATATTTGGTGTGGAATGTGCCCTGTGGTACCCTAACCTAAAAAATTCTGTGGTCTTGCATAGGTGGGTGGAGACCAGAAAGGTCTAACAGACAATATCTGGAGGCTCTAGAAACGAACCAACAAATCTGAGAAATGGTTTAAATTCCTGCATTTGAAAGAGAATTATTTAATATAAAAATTAGTCTTTTTTTAAGGTCCATAAATTTTGTCATCAGTGACTTTGGTAGGTACTGATGTGTGCGTAATGAATCCAGAAATAAAGTAATTCATATTGGCCAATTTTGACAATTCCTTTAAACTCTGTTCCACCAACTCACTTACAATGTATACACAAACCCATAATAATTGATTAATTGAATAATAACAATTGATTGAATTTCCTGAAAATTATTGTAGTATAATATAGTGAGTATGTTATATGCTGGATGACCAAGGTTCAATACCTAGAATTTCAGGTATGTTTTTCTTCTCCACCATTTCCTGACAGACTATGGAGCATGTCCAGCTTTTTGTCTAATGGTTAGAAGAGGCTCTGTCCTCAGGGGTGAACCAGCTGAGGCATGAAGTGACCATCACCTGTCTCCACAGGCAAAGGCATTGCTGTCTAAATTTACACTTTCACTCCCCTGTTTGTCTTGATATCATGGTACTGAATAAATCACAGGGACAACTTTACCTTTTTTATTATTTTGAAAGAGAAATAAAACAACACTACAGCAAAATGCTGCAGTGATTAACTAATTTTAAAATATTAACAATTTAACTAGGATGTAGTGTCGCAGTTGCTACACGAGCTGAATTTTTTTTTTCTCGTGTCTGTAATAAAATTCGTATATCTGAATTCATCTTCTGTTTCAATCAACAGTCTCATTTAATATCGCTTTGTATGATGAATGATCCATGCATTGTTCAAATACATACAATAATGATGCCTACCAATTTCAGTACATTGGGGTGCATTTGTTTGTACCATTATTGTTGTATTTTGTATCCCATTTACACGTGTGTTTGTAATAATTATAAGAGAGTCTCTAAAAATTTATGTGCCAGGGTACTGTGCTACCACAATCCAGCATCAATATGAATGATTGTAGCTCAAGTGTACTCACTCTGTGCTACGATAATTTGGACTATGAATGCAGAGCAGAACTTCTAGAAAATCCTTTGGAGCGTATACTGGACGATACTGACTCAGGTCTGGAAAAAATAATGTATATTTAAAAAAGAAAATTTGCCATAACTTTTGTTAAAATAATTTTCTATTAACATGCTACATTTTAGGCCTCTGAATCTTTAGATATTTAATGTCACTAAGCACTAGTAAATCAAAGGCTTTATTACTGATTTTAAGTATGAGGACCTTTGTTAATGCCAGCTTGTGGAGAAAAGTCTGGCAAGTAGAACTTTGGTATGACTGGTGAACTAAAGGACACATTTGTTGATCTCTGCCTGTGGCTCACCAATGTCATATGTACTGAGTTCAGTCCACTTTTCCTCCAATTCATCTCTGTCTGAAGCCAAACGGAAGCGGGCTAAAGGTACTCCAATTTCATTGCACATAGAGTTAAGGGATTTATGAATTCTTTTCTCCCACTGCATCTGTAGACATCGAGACAAAAACCAGCAAATGTTAGTGCATGTCATATGTAAGTAACAACAAACATGCATACATACATATTTCAATATTTAGACGGAATAAATATGTGGGAGATGGACAAGAAAGTCACTGGTAATCTAAATTTAAATTAGTGCACAAATCTTAGTGAATTTAAACTATGGAGCAGCCTGTGATTTCAAATTCATATGGCCACTTCTTCCTTTGATGTGCATGCTGCAACCATTGTACTTGTAGTGTAGCCATAATTCTGGACACAGACACGTCTGGAGTCTGCACACCACACACAAATAAATATACACCCACACATCCGACAGCACCAACTCCAAACTCATCAAAAGTGGGTTGCCACTTGGTGCTGCTAACATACAAATTTGAGATCAGCAAGAACCAAAACAGCAAAGTTAAGTGACATGAGTCCTCAAAACAGTAAAGTATTTGAGGATTTGGATATTATGTAATATGACATTATGTAGCTGTATTAGTAACTTTCAGTGTTTTGGAAGAACATAATTCCTTCAACATACTGGTCCTGTTAACTATTTAAGATGATGATGATATTTTCCTTTAAACAGTTTGAAGCTGTCAACCCAGCAACACAGCATCGTGTCTCACAACATCCGAATCTTCAGAAACACCACTCTAAAAATCTCAAACTCTTGCAATGAGACAAAGTTTTTAATTTTTATTCTTGTTCTTCCAAATTGAAGATAAAAAATACAAATTGTAAATACTACCACAAACCTGTGCTTTCCGTAAATAGGCAAGTGGCTCCTTGACTGAGTAACCATTAATACTGTCATGATTACTGTGAGATCGTACCCAATGAAACACTGTGTTCCTTAGTTCCGTTTCCATTCCAGCTTGTTTCATTGCTTGAAAGAGAGTTTCTTTGAACTCAGATTTACTCACACAGGTTGAAGACACAATTTTCTATCAAAGAAATTGAATATATTGGTGTACACTGCACTATCAATCTAAACATTAAAACTAGCCATAACAATAAAGTAACGTCACACAGTCTACTGACCTTGAAATTTTTAAATTGCCAATTGATTTTTATGAAATCGTAATTTCCCATGATTCTGAGAGAAAAGTATGTTTTTGAATAGTTAGCATTCATGGCTTATGTTTAGAAGGCCCCTAATTCAAACTGAGACATGGCAATGGTTATTCTGACTGAAGTTTAACATGGTTTTCTCGGTCACTTCAGGAAAATGGCGGGATACTATCCCTAATGTGGCCACAAAAACTTTCTTCCACATTATTTGCATTGTTCAACCATCATGTTAACACTCAACAACATATAATCTTAGAAATAATAATAATAATTACTCTAAGACTCACTTGTATTTGTGAATAAAATTTCTTGTAAACTGGCATGTTTTGTATTTCCTCTGTGAGTTTTTGGGCTGTAAAATGAATACTTTTATCCTTCATATCATCCATCGTGACGTGGATTAAAGAATATCACTGTGCAACATTATCTTGAAATTCTGGAAACTCATGTGATTATAAACCTGATAAAATCAATACAAAAGGACAAGTAGGTCTATACTCGTACTTGGCGGTACTTGGCACGGCGGTTAGCACGGATTACCTGCAAATATGTGCAGGAACTACTTGGAAAAAGATTACAAGGATGTCGTAGTCTGTCGAGCGTGGCGCTGCGATCGTTCATGAATGGTACGCAAGTCTCCCAAAACACGACACGGCATGTGTTGTTGCTGCGCGCATGCGCTTTTACCTATGGTTAGAGACAGTGAAGGTGGGTGGCAAACGAACTATGATTGTGAAGAGTTTAGACATTCGCTCCAGTCGATTGTGGCGACGAGATGAAGGAACTTTGTGAATTGGTCCACTTTCTCTGCCCTGCACCTCGTCGCGAACATGTAATGAACTAGGTGGTGTATGTAGTCCCCCTTTCCGTCGTGGGCCTAGAAAAGCCTTCACTTGACACCACGCGCTCTCTTTAGTGTTTGTGTGGGCGCCTGTAAGCTGGTCAACGAAGCCCATGGTGTGGTTAACGGTGCGGTGCGTGTAACCCTCCCCGTCGAGATCCCAGTATGCTCCCCAACAGTTACTGATGGCTGTAGTGCCGGGTTCGATTCAAACATCTATAACGGCCATCTGAGTGTCGGCGGTTCGTGTCCGGAAAGGGAACGAGAAAAGTTTTACTCGAGCTCAACAACGCCAAACACCAACTGCCCCTTAACAGAGTGACCCCAATATTTCTTTTCCGAATAAATGAAACCTAATGTTTATCTGTTTGATAAAATATACGAGGTCTGTTAGAAAAGTATCCGACCTTTGGCCGGGAAAAAGAAACTGGCTTACTTGGAGCGTTGGACACCTAATCACCCTCAAAGTAGTTCCCTTGGGACTCCACACACTTCTC
>Ga0123352_10007988_pt1 | contig 16424 bp, 7 predicted proteins | sample TergutLab28metaG_FD_89700 | JGI IMG/M metagenome (GOLD analysis project Ga0123352, IMG submission 89700) | Labiotermes labralis P1 segment gut microbial communities from Petit-Saut dam, French Guiana - Lab288 P1 | ecosystem: Host-associated > Arthropoda: Insects > Digestive system > Gut ... | reverse complement strand
TAGGCTCTAGTGAAGGCTCCCTGATGATGGTCGTAGACCGAAACATGTAGGAGCAAGTCAAAGTGATTTTTAATGTAAATTTTAAAACATTGCAAAGTTTAATAAAGAGTGCATTTGTTGGTGCATGAAGTTTATAAACAAATTACATGTATAAAATTCGAATTACCGAAGATAAAGCCATAGAGTTTTGTGATGAAAATTAAAAATAAATATTAATATCACAACTACAATCAGTCTGCAGTTCAGACAATATTAATCACCCATCTACGAGATCAAAAAATATACTATTACACGCCTTTCAATAAGCGAAAAAAATACCAGTAAGTATTATTTTATGCATCACTTTTGTAATATCTTAATTAAATATAAAAGCCTTAAAAAAACCACAATCTAAAATTATGTAGGAGGTGATATTTAAGCTGCAACCCGTGCAGGTAACAAGAAACTAACGATAAAAAAAAACTGGTAGAAATTTGTGGCCCTAATCCAATAAAGTTTTATCGTATGTAGATAGAGAATATATACGGCACATCAGTTACACGTGGGCCCTCCTTAGAACCTAGGGTGGAGACCCTTACTGCAGCGCTAAGGGACCTGTACAAATTGAAACACGTGCCTAAGAAGAAGAAGAAGAAAGAAAGAAAAAAGAGACAATAAAACACGAGGGATCGGCCCCGTCACAGAGATCTCTACCTGACAACACACAATATTCACAAGAGACAAACAGCCATGACTCTGGTGAAATTCGAACCCACAATCCCAACAAGCGAGCGACCGCAGACTCACGCCTTAGACTGCGCGGGCCGCAGGGATCGGCTTCTTTTGATTCAACTTCAATAAAATAAGTTGAAATTTAATTGTGCTCTTGTCACACTACTTTGTTACACCGTCTCTGCTACGCTTGAGACAATCATGACGTCGTAGGACAAGCTTTTTCAATCACCGTGCTGAAGACCGTGCTCTGTTTCCCCAGCCATATGTCCATTCCGCAATTACCATTAAATTTGTATACGGCCAGATTTTACCCCAGCACCGAATAGGACAATAATCGCTCGGCGCTAGACCAGGACTCTATGCGGACTTTTCCGATTTCCTTTAATTACGAAATTACAGCCTATATTGTGAAAACTTACGTTCCCAACGACCTTAGTATTTCTTTTTTATTTCTCCTTCTACATGGGGTTCTCTTGTTTCGGATAATTGTAAAGCTAATTTAATGGTCATTATTACCCAAATTAATGCTCGCTTTCTTTAAAATCTGTAACATTTATCTACAGTAACAATCAAGGCCTTGTGTTTAATTTAAAATATCAGATTTTAAACTCAGAACTTCTACGTCCTGTCTACGGTGTATTTACAAGTAGGTGCTTTGTGCATGTTTAATAATAAACGGCGATATTTCATTGACAATATTAGCCGATATGTTTCTATAAATTAGGAATGTATTTAAAGCGCGCTACGATTTGAGCAAGACTGAGGTTTTCCTACCCTGACTGAGATTTTTCTGTGTTTTTTTCCTCAGTTGTAAGGCAAATGCCAGGGTATAACTCACAAAGACGGGGCACAGCCCGCACTCTTCCCAAATTAATTGTGTTGTTCTGTGTATTGTTTGTGTGTAAATGTGTACTGTACTACTGCCACAGTTTGTCAGCCCAATTGCAGTTAAAAAATATATATCTATATCTATCTATCTTTAAATACAACAGAGTTTTATCTCGGTCTGCAAAAGCACAACACAGTATTTACCGACATTTCTTGGTGTATTTAGGGACATTCAAAGGATACAATGCCAACACGCATCATTAACACGCATGATTCACCCATAAGCACCGCACAGATGGCACTGTGGCTGTATAAAGATAGACTGTGGTTCAAATCGTGTAGGACTTTTTGAGTTTTATTCTGTGTTGCATACTTAATAAAAGTGTGTGTACGTATGGCGGAATTCTGCAGACTAATGTGTGAGGAAAACTGTTCCGGATATAAAGCTGTTGAAATGTGAAGAATACCACACGTGTTCAGTCACTGATTTTACCTGAGATTGGAATTTGTTGTCACATTCCGACCAAGAATTGATTACGTTGTGCTAAGGCCAAGAAATAAATTTATCTACCATTTAAGTAAATTTACTTGTCATCTAATTATCATGCGAGACCTATCTTGGGAAGCTGACAGCGCCAAGTTCTTCTGCTTTTTCAAGAAACCCAAAATTTATTAACGTGCACATAAGAGCACGCTACCGGACATTATTCTGATACAGTTCAATCCAATCCCCAAATTACCACCGTATAACTCTAAGATATAATACAGAGTTTTTTTTTCGTTGTTACACCGTTCATGTTTTTTGAGTTACTCAATTATTATACCAACTACTGCACATATATAAAATTTACACATTAAAATATTAAAAACGCTCCGACATGTTTCGGTTCTAGGACCATCATCAGGGAGCCATATCGTCCTTGCTAAAGTCACACTAGAAATAGTCACAGATTAGTTTCGTTGTACAAGATGGGTATTGTGGCGGTATGCCGTGTTGTGTAATGTTATGTTGCGAAGAGTGCCCTGCTACGGACGTGCGTTCTGTGCTTCGTTGCAAGCACAGAATGCACATCCGTAGCAGGGCATTCTTCGCAACATAACATTACACAACACGGCATGCCACCACAATACCCAACCAGTACAGCGAAATTAATGTGACTTTTTATAGTGTGACTTTAGCAAGGACGATATAGCTCCCTGATGATGGTCCTAGGACCGAAACATGTCGGAGCGTTTTTAACGTTTTATTGTTTTAATGTATAAATTTTATAAATTTTATGTATGTGCATTAGTTGGTATAATAATTGAGTAATTGAATAACACAGAGTGTACAGATCAAAGCGGAACCCGCTTACAGCTGCACTGCTGCAAATCCATACAAGACGCCGCCCGCTCTGCAGTATTCACTCCTGCCGATTTCCTCTTGAACGCGGACACTGAGCCGCATGAGGATGACAATTTTGTTGCATAGCGACGGACAGACGCCGCGCGCTATGCGTTATTCCGTTCTACGTAATAAAAATATAAAATCTTCTTTATTGTTCTCAACGCAGAGGCATGGGTTCAGCTCCAGAGAACTGCAAAGATGTTTTGTGGTGTAAACAGTGGTACTGGGAGATCTTTTTCTCCGAACCATTCTGTTTTCCACCGTCAGTATTATTCTAACAATGACCCATAATCATGCTTCAGTATTACACCACCGACGTCACATGAACTCGGAAATTAATAGCGTCGTTAAATAAACACAAAAAAAATTAATATTATCCGTCTATATATACCTCAGTCTCTCACGTGATCTCTTACCTTGAGTACCCGAGTCAAACAACATAAAATGGACTTCCTGTGGTAATATGGTTGATACTTTTAGTACATGCATTAGCATTCCCTCATCATTACCTTTCATACTGCTCGTGTAATTGATACATTGTTGTTAAACATGAAGTTTTCACGTCGTGGTTAAATAATTAACCTGGAGGAAACTTTTCTGTTGTAACTTTGTTGGGCTTAGTATATCAAAGAAAAGAAATTTTAGGAAATACACTACTTAACGTGTGTAACACCTTCTGTACTACACAATAAAGGTTTTCATACTGTTCATAGTGTATATGTGTGTTTTGTGTGATTCTCAAAATAATTTATTTCCCTGAAGAGAGTTATTTTTTTTTTTCGTCCTTTCAACTAGGAAAAAGTGGTATTTTTGTGATTTAGAAACTGTTTTTTTTTTAAAGATTCATTTACGCTTTTCAAATTTAAAAGGTTTGAAACTTTTTTTGCTATTGATATGTGACTTCGTTGATGAATTTAAGACATAAAATATTTTCCCGCCTTTCTATTTTATCTTTTTTGCTTAGCTTCCAATGAAATATAGTTTTCATTCCCCTCTTATGTTATCACTTTAAAAGTTAACGAATACACGAACTGGAGTTCATGAGTCACTTCATGATGTAATCACACACATATTTCACCCTGTTCTGCGAGTTTGTCTTTTGTGCTGGCACCATTATCCTCCACCTGCTCAAACGCCTGCCCAAACAATACTGTGGCATCACTCTTAACGCCTGATAAATCTCTGGTACTCGGGCTCAATTTATATAACACACAGCTGAATTAAAACATTTCGAAATAGAACTTCAAAGAACTGTCACGTACAGTATATCAGACAATGTTATCGCGAGCCTGTAAATGCAGCTCTAGTACTTTACACTGATATGAACACGTCAACAAGTTAACCGCTCCAACTATCTTTCCTATGTTACTAAGCGTTCTTTGCTTAGTATGCATGAACTGCATGCCTATAGGGGATATGGTGTCTGTCAGACAGCCAGCACGTTCGATGGAAAAAAAAAACTGGACGAATTTTTAATAAATTTGATGTTTCAGGTATTTACATGCAGCTGTATGGACGTTTTCGTAGAGAATGACTTTGTAGACGTAGACTATAGCCATTCACCATCAGCCACGCTGTTCGGAACATCTACGAACAATCCAAATTCCAAGCCGTAGAGAGCACTTGTGGCTGCGAGTGCAGGCTGGTAAAGACTGCGCCTTGCCAACTTTGAATGTGTAAGAAATAATCGTTTATAGCGAAACACGAAGAAATGTGGCACCGTTATAAAGCCACTATAAAACAAAGTACAGAAACTTTAGAGTAACTGCAAAGGTAATTTATATATCAGTTTCATTAAATACAACTTAACCAGTTTAAAGCGCACAGCAGTAACCTGTAATGCCAAATGAAGGTGAAGAGAGGAAGAAGAAAAAGCAAAAAAAAAAAGAAAGAATAAACTAAGTTATAAGAAATCAATTGTAAGAGGCATTTAAATATTTCGATTTTAAATTGCACATCTTTCACGAGACAGCAATTTTACCATTCTTCTATCGCCAAGAAGGAAGCACCAGGTTTCTCAGAAACGTTGCTACCTGTCTATCAAACTAAACGGTGTCACACTCTAGAAGACCATTCTCTTAACATTCGCCGAAGTGATAATTTCAATTTTCATTACTGCATTGTATTCTATTTACCTATTTTACGATATGAAGCGAGAAGGTTTTGAAGTTAACTGGAATACACACAATAAGAGTAGTTTACTGCGATTTATGTACCGCAGTGCAAATTGTGTTCATTTACTGAAAACAAACATCCTCTTGTAAAGCGCACTGCGCTAATGAAGTGTTGGGGAGGCACAGTCGAAAAGTTTTTCCTTATTTCTTCACACAGAGAAAAGAGAAGTCTGCCTCGAATGTAGCTGTTAACTACTCATATACATACATGCATATACATAATACACACATACGAATTGTAAACATATGAAAGAAGCCCGCCATGTTCCACTGTAAAGAAGTAATTTCGCATTCGCTTGGGCAGCCTGAGGAACATCGCAAAAGCTCAGGACAATTTTAACAGAATACAATCGGGTGTGGTTTTATAACTCAATTTATCAAACAATAATTCAACCAATAATTCAATAAACACGACTATATTTTCATTATAAAATCCATATACGTTTTTACAATTCTCTACATATTTCACCAACACACATGTCCCTGCTACATATTGTACAATTCTCACCTGATGATGACCTTCAGGTCATTATCAGGCGAGTTTTAAAAGCAGACACTTCTTTTATAATAAAAAGACTGTTGTGTTGATTGAATTATTTTTGATAGACTTTCGTATCAAACTTCATATCAGTGTGACCTCGACGAAATTCCAAACGGTCACCTTTGGAAAGCAAGTCAAATCATTACGACTTGAGCCACGAGGCTGTGATGTTGTATGTCGTTAAATTATCTTCTTGATAAACCGACATTGAAAATAGGAATGAAGAAGATGAGAGCTTAAATTGAAACAGGGTATTATATGATACAACGCGTATGGAACTTAGGTTCTGGTGAGAAATTTTAGTACAGATAAACCTTCCTCCGGAATATAAAACCGTTCTTCCCATGGCACCAAATATAGCATATTAAAGGTCGTGAAAATTCGTTTCACTTGTGCATAACAAAATAAGGTTTCTAATGTGATTTCGACAACCATCCTAAAATTCTAACACAAACCTTACGCATCACCTCAGGATCTGTGGCTAACATATTCTGGAAAGAACACGAATTCCTATCTCTGTGTCTTATATATATTTATTTATTTATTTATTTAAAGGTTGAAAAGAAGTTGTACATGCATAGGACTATATTATCTGAAATTCTGAATTTCGCAAAGGTCTCTGGTCCAGCGCCATACCGGAGACATGCGACTCGAGGCAGAGAATCTTTTGTGTCCGTCCCCTTCTTACACTTGTTCAAATAATGCACAACTGCGTCTAAAAAGATATAAAAAAAACTATGAACCTTTACAATTACTTGTTTGTGTCTTCGGTCACATAATGTATATAGTGTCGTACGGTTTTGTACAAAATCTCAGATCCTAAGCAACATTACAAACGAGTGTTCTATAACTGTTGTGAAATATGTTGCAGCTAACTCGTTCCACACCTCTGGTTGTGTAGCTACACAATTACGCTGTCACATACAAATTTCTCTCTTTTTGCGGACTGGGTGTTTATTTGATCAAGTTTACGCCCGGCCTCCTATCAGGACATTTCCAACTAGCCGGTCCCTCTGGGGTTCGTTCGAGAATATTACGGGTTATACATTGAGGCCTTTACCCCAGCTGGATTCCGGTCGGTAGTGAAAGCGAATGCAGCCACAGGGCAGTAAATAAAATGTCCGAACGTTTTGTTCTGTGAAGGGAGCCATGTGAACATCGCGCGCCGCTTCTGTAGCAGATTACTCCCATTTACAATAACAACTTAACTCAGAACTATCGTTTCCTGCAGCAGTCGCACTAACTATTGAAAGAATTTGTTGCTTCCACCGAGCAAAGAGAAAAACATTCGTGAGATCTCCCATTTAAATATCGTCCGAGGGGTGTCTGTTCTCATAAGCCACCTTGTGGCTGCTCGGTCCTAAGGGAAAACCGCCTGCATAGAACGTTATTTCCAAATGGGCCACGACCGCTTTCTTTCTTTCTGGTTCATTGTGTATGTAATACTCATCCCACCATTCGAAACTTGGTGATTTGAACTGTTGACTCGGTCGCAATATAACAAAAAAGTCATAAAATAACATATTATTTTTATGTTGCTCATCTAGAAGAGAGAAAAATAAATTATCCCAATAAATCTGTAGTGTGCTTTCCAAATCAACTGTAATCGAAATCCAGTAAATTTCTGTCCCTTCCTTTCGAAAAATAATATATGTGTCTGATAATCAGAAAAACACGATCCCCCAGAACGAATTTATTTATTTATGGAATTATTTCAAAAAAATTTAGGCGGCGCAATATTCGCAATGAACCAGAGTGGCCTTCTCCTTATTCCACTGACATTATCAAAATTGCCATGAATCTAGGAAGTTAAATAAATTTTCCCGTGTGATAAATCTACGGTATTAATCTTCATGTTACATTTTAATAAGTTACCTATACAGAAAAGGAAACTCCAGTATATGTTATCATATTAACATCTTTCGTAATTCTGCTTACACCATAAAATTCAACATGAATACGATTTCGATTATAACATACATACAGGCTTTCTATACACACGGCAAACTTAAATTAATCACTAAGTTTCATACGAAACATCAGTGAACTCTCAGTGCAACGTAAATTACTAGAAATGATTTACAGCGAATCAACAAATTTTCAACACGATTTCCGTGAAACCTACATTTAACGCTAGACCCAGTACTTGACAGACATCGATCTCAGACATGAACAGTTTGAGACACTTATGCAAGAAGAACAGAAGCACGTAGCATATAAAACAAGAGAATACAAAGAGGAAACACATGGACGAAGATAAGAAACATAAAAGAAACATGGAAAAGTACTAAAAATGAAAATAAATATATAAGGAGAGAAAATGAATAAGCAAGATAAGCAATGTAGGTATAACTTAAAATGATGGCGTGTTTATCTAACCACACTCGCCACAGAAACCCAACAATATGTTTCCTTCATATTGTTGTTGACGTGCGTGTAGCCGTCAACAATATGAAAGTGTTCAGAATCGCCTTGGAAATGCCATAATGGGTTCCCTTTCCCTGTTTTCGAGGTACAAAATATTTCGCGCGTCTGTCAACATTATCAGAGTGCCTAGGTCTTCCTGAAAAGTATCAGATTTTTTCCAATTTTAACCAAATCTGGAGTTTCTCGACAGATTTTTCGTAAAAGAACCCACCTCCCCAATATCAAACTTCGCAAAAATCCGTCCAGTGGGAGCCTGGCTGGCACACGCGGACGGACAGACAGACCGATAGACACACATGACGAAGGTAATAGGCGTTTTTTCGTTACCCACGACCTTACGAACACGCTTAAAAGCGCATAAGTGACAGTCGTAACATACATAACAGAATTTACCAGTTCCTTATAATGCCGGGCACAATATTGTGAAGGGATTCAATAGTACCAGCCACATTCTATTTCTACTGACCCACAAAGCCATAATGACCGGACCTCGAACTGACAACAGAACCAAATACCTCCCGAACAAGTTTATAATCACTACACTTCGAAATTCATGAACTTCAACAAGTCGTTCCAAATGCGCCATTATACAGTATCCTGGACCAGTTTCCATTACATCCTCCAAACACACTCCCGTTTCCCTCCTTTGTCTTGTTGTTGCCCTACCTTTTCACTTTCGATCTCAGTAGGTTTTCCCAACAAAACTACAAAAATCCTTGTCTCCACAACTGAGCTTATGCCCAGCATGACTTAACGTCCTGTATTGCAAAATCCTAACACTAAATGACCTAGATATGGTGATAAAGCCAAGAAATGCATATAAAGGTTTAAGAGTATCTTATATTATATACCTAGCAGTCCTTCTACATGTTTCGGCCACACTTCGGCCATCCTCAGGGAGGTTCAGTACAAATGATATATTTAAAACCTAAGGTAATTCTATAAAGATATAGCAGTCGTAACACAACTATATATCAGGCGTACATATAATTTATCAATATCAAATACATGTTTCGGCCATTGCTGCTTTGGCCATCTTCAGGTTGGATAAACTTTTTATCAGAGAAGCTATATTAGATATGATATAATATAGAACAAATTATTAGTGTAGGTAAGGGGGAACGAGATCTCGTTTTACACAAAGTCGGTGGGCGTGTGTGCAAATGGTAAAGACCAAGCGTATAACACGTGTTGGTTTTTTGCAGATTTGTCTAAAAAATTCTGAATTTAAGTACTGTCCATTAACCTTTTGACGCCTAACTTCAACTATAGTGGTCGTACCACACCGCTAACCTCTAAAGTTGCATTTTATATATTTATTCAACAAATATAGGTACTGAATATTTTAAACATGGTATATACTCTTCGTTCTTTCTCTTCAAAATGCAGTTTGTTTCATAATTTTAAAGTATTTGGGTCCTGTATTATTCACATTTTATATACAGGATGTGCTAAAATTTAAAAAAATAATTCCGGCGCCAAAAGGTTAATGTTGCAATTCATCAGATCACATTTGTCCCGTATTCAAGTAACGTAGACAATCTTTAGAATCGTAAAATTAAATCAGCTCGGACAGCTGATGAAGTTTCTGAGTAGTCTTGTAGGGGGTAAGACTGCCGTCAAAGGCATCTAACAAGTGACTAAAGCTAGATTTCAAGCTACCGCCACGAAGTAGACGTTACCTGCACTCTTATGGGATATTACGCAGCTTATGGTGGTACATCCTTACCGACATTTCGGATTTATTTGGATTTCTTGAAACTTTAAACAGCGCCAGATAGGTTGTCATGACACATGAGTAAGGAATTATTACCATACGCTGTGTAACACCCCAGAAATCGGAGATCTCAGACGGCTAAATAATCCACTTTGTGAGAACAATTTCAAAAACTGTCTAGTACGTGACAAAGTTCGATTTAGCGGTTTGACTCATGGGTTACTAAAGAAACTGTGCAAATTTCAGACATTATTTAGACCCCTACAAAATGTCGTCATAAGGACACACTGATCTTTTTAAATGATTACTAAGTCATGGCACCGAAATTCATGAGAGAATGCTGCAAGAAAGAACAGAAGTCATTACAAAGAACGCTGACACTCTGGCCTAGATTCGAATGATATAACAATTACAAACAATTCAAGACAGTCTCCCTTGTAATTATGAATAATAATAATACATCATCAGGTCTCAGTGGCCGCGCGGTCTAAGGCGCAGGTCTGCGGCCGCTTGCCTGCTGAGATTATGGTTTCGAATCCCACCGGGGGCAAGGATGTCTGTCTGTTGTGAGTGTTGTGTGTTGTGGGGTAGAGCTCTCTGCGTCGGGCTGATTACTCGCTCAGAGGAGTCCTACCGTCTGTGGTGCGTCGTTGTGTGTGCTCTAGAAAGCCCGTGAATGAGGAGACCCTGGCCCAATGGAGGCTGTTGCGCCAAAAGAAGAAAAAATAATGCACTACACATCATTCTTCCACTGCTGTGTTACTCTTCACTTAAAGAATTAGTATATTTGTTTACGAGTATCCATACAGAACTAAGGATAATATTCCCGAACGCTACGTCCTCAGATGTTAAAGCCGGGTATTCTGGAAAAGGAATGTCGTATCGTTTCTGAGAAACTTGCAGCCTCTATAACTTTACCATAAGGATAGAGGCTGCAGGTTACTGCGAAACGTCTTTTTTACCATGGCGCAACAGCCGTATTGGGCCAAGGCCTCCTCACTGTCGAGGATTCACGATCACACTCAGACACACCCAAGTCGGTAGGACTCCTCTGGACGAGTGATAACCCGACGCAGAGACCTCTACCTGGCAATAAACAACACTCACAGCAGACAAGCATACATGCCCCCGGAGGGATTCAAACCCACAATCCCAGCAAGCGAGCAGCCACAGGGATCGGACCCAAACCTCTTTACCCTTCTAAAAATATATAGACACATCCTAACCACCTCGATACTCATCGTAGTGCAGATATCAAATAGACAATATTCCGGGCACAATATGGTGTTCTTTCCACAACCCCCAAACCACATAAACATAATCAGTAGATAAACGTAAGTAGTGAGTTTCAAGCCTTACAAATGCGCACAGACAATTATCCGTTATTCGATCATGGAAAGCAAACAGTAATTAATTAACGTGCACGGGGCACACGGCATGAGGGTGCATTGTAACTAGTGAGCTCAACCAGTCTGCCTGGTTTGAATATATTTTTTTTGGTCCCAACTTTTTATTTAGTTCGAGGAAAGGATTATTCAGGAATAGAATATATATCGCTCAGGAAAGCCGGTAGCAAGGTACTTTGCTGTGAAATATAGCGTCTGGCTCCATCAAGGAACTGGGGAATAAAGAAAGAAAGCCGATCGCTCGGGGTGCAAAGAGGTAATGGATGTTCCAAGTTGAATGACCTTATATAAGAGGTCTAACACAAACACACGAATGAACCGAACAGAAGCGATTAGCACTTTCTAACAAAGGCTCACATTTTTCTGCGTTTCAGACGCACAGTCTTCTCCGTACATCCGTCTTTCAGGCCTAAGTCGAAAGCTGGAATTGAAAACCCTCGTGTGTTGTCACCGCAGCATGAAATAACCATATAAAATCAGCAGTAATTCTTACTTTACTGTAAGAGTTACTAATAAACGTAGCCATATCTCACTTCTGTAACGCCCTGCGACCGTGTATGAAAGTATTACAAGCAATATCAACAGAGTGCGCTACTGAAAAAAAAAGTTTAAAAATTAAAGATCCTAAATGCTTTGGCAAGCTAAAAAAACCTATCGCATTTTAATGGATTCCTTGTGATGGCGGCCCGCTAAAACATGCAAGGTATTTAATTACTAAATTCGTCTTCAATAGTGTACTCTCTTTTTCGGTATTTCTTGTAGTATTAGCCATATTTCGTGGGCCGGGTAGCTCAGTCGGTATAGCGACTGACTACGGGCTGGACGATCCGGGATCGATCCGGTGGGGAAGAGATTTTCCGCCCGTCCAGACCGGCCCTGGGGCCCACCCAGGCTCTTGTAAAATGAGTACATGTTCTCTCCCGGGGTTAAAGTGCGGCCGGGGCGTGCTGCTGACCACTCACCCCCTTCTAGTTCCGCAGTCATGGAAGAGTAGAGCTATACCTCTACCCACTCTATGGGCCACACCGGGCCTGTAATGGATCACTTTACCTTTATTAGTCATATTTCACTTCACTTCTACCAGCGTAATACACAACATGAAACTTACTCTAACCAGCAAAGTACTCATTAACAGAATGGTATTCCTCTTTCTTTTTTTTTTTTTGGTGCTGCAGCCCAACGCGAGCTATGGCCTCCTCATTCGTGAGGTTTCTAGATCACACACAAAGACGCACCACAGTCGGTAGGACTCCTCTGGACGAGTGATCAGGCCATTGCACAGAGATTTGTACCTGACAACACACAGCACTCACGACAGACATCCATGCCTCCAGCGGGATTCGGACCCACAATCCCAGCAAGCGAGCGGCCGCAGACCTATGCATTAGACCGCGCGTGCAGTGGGACCGGCTATAATAACTTTCTCTGAACTAATATTTAGCCTAGGTGCCTATAGTACCGATATTTAAGGACGTTGGCGACATTTCAAATTATATATACGGCGTCGAACTTTAGACTGATAAGTGAATAATAAACTAGAAAAATGTAATATCGCGGCATTTTCCTGGACAGTAGGAGGAAAACCAAGAAAACTTCAAAAGAGCCGGTGTCCCATCCAAGAATAGAAACTGGTACCTCATAAATAGAAAACCATGACGTGGCTGCTTGATATGACTTGCTCGGGTGCTCAGATACCCACAGTTCAACTCGTTCAATGAAAGTCGAATTTCCACACACATATTCACAAGATCACTGAACCCCTCAAGCAGCCAAATAAAGGAGTCCACAAGCCCCCATCATATCCTTTAAAGCCTCACTTGTGTACTGTCCCCCACTTACAAGTGCATTTTTGCACCTTATTTTGAGTTTTTTTTAATCGAAATACAGGAGAGAAAATCATAGAAAATAAGACTTCGCATAGCACGCATAGTAAATTCTGTTCACATGTCTCTCAAACTTATAAAGGAGCAAACAACAACTGCACAAGGGAAGAAGAAAATAAGGTATTTATTTTACTTTTATTCGTATTACTTTCAATTTGTGATCAGAACTATGTCCTTCAAGGCAAAGGGAATAAGATTCCAATTATTCGCACGAGCTTTGTTGTTAACTGGAGATAAAAACGAACACTTCATTCAAATACACATGACGCAAATTGCTATACAATAACTGTTCAGTGACAAACAAAATGTTCAACGTTTGTCCAGCAGAAACATTCTGTATTTCCTCTTGGTTTAATGTTCGCATTTATTTGTTATTCCAACACTTGATGTTGGCATTACCGACCATTTGTATCGATTTGTTTTTTTGTCTTACTATTTGCAATTAAACCTGTTCTATGACATAAAACAACAGAAACAATTCAAATATCAGAGGAGTCCTACCGAGTGTGATGTGTCTAAATGAGTGTGATCATGAACCCTCGATAATGAGGAGGCCTTGGACCACTAGGGGTTGATGCGCCATGGTAAAACATATATAATAACAATAATAATAATATTTATTAACTGCAATTGGGTTGTTATCCGGCGGCAGTGGTTATTTTACATGTAAACAAAACATGAAATCTGTTACTACTAAATTTAAATTGGGAGGGCTATATGAGAAGTATGTAGTGGCAACTTGGAATTTTGGGAACCATCTCAGCATCTGCTTTTAGACACAGGGGAAACAAAAAAAAGCCTGTGTCGAGGTGACCGGTCACAGGACCTTCCGAATACTGACTTCTAGCCAGCAGTCCGGCATCTAGAGTAAAAAAAAAAGCAACGCACACACAGTACAACAAATACACATATGATAACAACACCCACACAAGACAACTACAACAAAACACACGGTCAAACCAACAACAATTACACACAAGAAACTTAAAACTAGCGACAATACATGCGAGACATATATATATATATATGCTTCCATCCATTTCGACGTTCTCTTATAACTTATGCTGGTTTACTGGAATTTTATGCTATGAATTAATAATGTATTAACGTAAAACCTACTCAAGAATCCCATAGGCTTCAGACCGCAGCAATGGCAGAATGATGATGTATAATGAAGTAGAAAAGATGTGTAAGAAAGTAGTTATGTTCCGTTTGTGGCACTATTGCAGAATTAGCGAACGGATAAATTGCAATATGAGGGAATTCCTCAGTTAGGGCAAGTAAATAAGAATTTTTACAAAGGTCAAAGAGAAAACGATTCAACCAATTTTACTGATTGATAATGGTCCCGTGATGATAATTTTGTCCACAACCCTGATGCTAATTAATAACAACTATTCAAAGAATATTGATCCGGGTAGCGTAGTCGGTATAGCGACTGGCTACGGGCTGGACGGTACAGGGATCGAATCCCGGTGGGACGAGGTTTTCCGCACTTGTCCAGACCGGCCCTGGGGCCCACCCAGCCTCCTGTACAATGGGTACCGGGTCTTTCCCGGAGGGAAAAGAGCGGCCGGGGCGTGACGACGACCCCTCACCCCCTTCTAGTGCCATGATCAAGAAAGAGTAGAGCTAAACCCCTACTCCCCCTATGGGCCGTACGGCCTGTACAGAGCCTCAGTGTCTGTACAAGGGTGTACTTTACCTTTATCTTTAACATTCAAAAAATACCGTGCACCATAGTTTGTATTAGCATGTACTAAAACATTCACAGTGGTCTTGAATGTGTTCTGGGATCTTCCGAACACAGGGGTCGCCGATTCGAATACGACAGTAAACATGGATACACGTTCAAGGTTTTCCGTGTTACCTCGTCCAGAGTATGTGGAAAAGTTACAAAGCCGCGATTAAACGTTCAAACACACCCAAAAGTTCATATTCTCCAGAGAACTGCAGTAATACACACGTTAAATGGAAATTCGAGTGCAATTTCTCAGTAGTATGAAGCCATGTTTAAAAAAATTGAGTGAGATATAAAACAACGCAGTCCTGAACCATTTAGTTATCGAGACGAAAGACACTGTTTTGACAACACTTCTCAGCAGTATTGTTACGAACATACAAAGCGCATTTATATGCATTCAAAACACACAGAGAGCAGCAAAGCTCAGTTAAGATCGAATAATCACGAAACAAACGCACGATGAAAAACGCGACAAGCTCTTAGCCCATTGTGCCTGTAGTAGTTGAGTCGGTACTGATGCACGGGAGTATGGGCTACGTTATAGTGCCCGGTGTCATCCAGGCGGTTGAGACAGAAAGTGTAACATCCACTACAACTGTGAAAACAGGTCGCCCATAAACAGTACGGACTCGAGCCGATGAAGGAGCCATTAAACTTGCAGGTGTGAAAAGAAAGCCGCTTTCTCACGAGAATTCTATCAAAATTGAGGGTCCACGAAGTATTTTGTCTTAAGAAACACACATCATCCTCTACAGACATAATGGTGTCAGTGGTTACGAAGTCAAGAAGGAGCAGATAACATCCTCTGACACAAATGTCTATGGAGATACGAAGCTTCATTTGCGCGTGAGAGTGTGATCAACGTCCACAAGTCACCGCTCGGTTCGGGGCATTCCTCAGGCTATCCGCGAACGTTCGAACCAAGTTCGCTTCAGGATCAACGTTTGAGGTGCTATGGCCAGTGATACTGCTGCCGGGCCTTATCTGCTATTTAACAGGATGACTGCTCAGCGGTACGTTGATTTGCTAGACACTATTCTACTGGACTGCTTGAACAAACACCTCTAAATTTAAGGCACAAGTAGTGCGGACATTCACCCACCCAGGGGAAAACGGAAGCGAACTTGGAACACAAACACCCGAGGTATAAGCTAAGTGACTGTACCTGCAAGGTCACTTTCGGGCCTTCCCGCGGACACGACCCCAATTAAGAGGAAGGAAGAAGAACACACCTCTTCAATAAACCAGCGCACCAATGACTGCAGCTCGATACTAGCCACCAGACCCTATCGTGCCTCTAGCTAGAACATACCACCGCATTCTGATATAGAAGTTACATATTACGCAATAAAGTCCGGATGTAGAGATCTCTCCATCACGCGCGCGCACAATATACACAGGGTGTCCCAGGAGGAATGTGCCAGACTTCGGGAGAGTGTTCCTTATGTTAAAGTATACCGATATAACTCAAAACACCTACGTCCAAAGTTGAACGGTTACGGAGATAATGGCCAGAGAAGTTTGAAACTTTGACAGCTGTTACACACTTATTGATTACCAAATACATCTTAAAACTGGCAGGAATATGTGGTTTCTGTAATGT
>Ga0123352_10007987_pt1 | contig 16425 bp, 7 predicted proteins | sample TergutLab28metaG_FD_89700 | JGI IMG/M metagenome (GOLD analysis project Ga0123352, IMG submission 89700) | Labiotermes labralis P1 segment gut microbial communities from Petit-Saut dam, French Guiana - Lab288 P1 | ecosystem: Host-associated > Arthropoda: Insects > Digestive system > Gut ... | reverse complement strand
TTTTTTTTTTCCCCTTCTTTTTTTTTTTTTTTTGTGTTTTGTGTGTCCCCCCCCCCGCTAAAAATTTTTAGTAATAAAAAAGGGCGACGGGGGGGGGGGGGGGGGGGAAGCTTGAACTTGGATATTGTAGAATTTTTTGGAAAGTTGCCGAAATATTTCACCTTTCTTTGACATAGTATAACGTGAAGGACTACTGTATACGATGACCTGAATGCGTTTTTAGTGTGTCGGCTGACAAACCTTGTTCATTCTCGCTCTTTCTAGCTAACATTACTGTATAAACTAATATTAAAATGAGAAAAGTAAAATTATACATAGGCTGGTATCCTGAACTTCACCGCGCGATCACACAGAAGGCCGGTATCTTGAAATTCACCGCGCGAATACCCAGAAGGCCGGTATCCTGAACTTCACCGCGCGACTACCCAGAAGGCCGGTATCCTGAACTTCACCGCGCGATAACCCAGAAGGCCGGTATCCTGAACTTCTCCGCACACTACCCAGAAGGCCAATATCATGAACTTCACCGCGCGACTAACCAGAAGGCCGGTATCCTGAACTTCTCCGCACACTAACCAGAAGGCCAGTATCCTGAAGTTTACCGCGCGATAACCCAGAAGACCGGTATCCTGAACTTCACCGCGCGATAACCCAGAAGGCCGGTATCCTGAACTTCTCCGCACATTACCCAGAAGGCCAATATCATAAACTTCACCGCGCGACTACCCAGAAGGCCGGTATCCTGAACTTCACTGCCATAAAATTATCAAAGCTCGTATCTTCGTAATGTTCTTTCAGTGTCTTCGTTTTTCAAGGGTATTTTTTAATGAAAATTTAGATTTCATATACGTTATGAGATATGATATTTATGTACTGCAGTTGTGTTTCCACCAGGTGGCATTGGTCGGTAAACTTGTACAGAAATAGTAAGAGACAGCTATATTCAAAATGAGAAACAATATACAAAACAATACACAAACACGGAATACACAAAATAGAAAACAAACATAAAAAACGCAACATAAAAGAACATTAAAAAACATGAGTCGAGTAATTAGAAAATAACAAAGAGAAGCAAATAATAATGAGACAACGTCCTACACAGAACCTACATACAGCTACATAACTACAAATCGATGATAATGCACGCATTACTCGCATAGATCAGTTCACAGGTTTCTGTTCATCTCAGTGAATATAATTAGTTACATTTGATACAGACCTACTTTAAGCATAAACGACACTGCAAAAAGTCTTCATATTGTACGTCTGTTTTACATATCAGCGTATTAATATAATATATTGTTGTGTCAGACTGAATACTTTTATAACTGTTTTTTGTCATTGAATTTTTTAATTATTTATGCACCGAAAACTGTCACATTTCTTTTATACATTTCTTTACTTCAATATTCTATCACTGTGAAGTCCATAAGGTTTTTTTTTTTTGATATTGTGTGATAACTGAATTTTTATTTGTTGTAATGAGGAAAGGAAAGAAATATTCATTCAGAATAAATGGGCCTTCCAAAAAGGATAGAAAATGAAACATAATATTGCATGTTTGATAAATCATTCAAGCCCTCAGGTCGTCGTTATCACTGATTCTACGTCACTTAGGAACAAAACGGTCGGTTTTATTCTTGGTGTAACAGCGAGTTATCTATATACAGCACGTTAAAGCAGCATAGACAGTTTCCATCGAATAGAGCAGTAATGGGGAAATTTTATGGCGCAACTTTACGTTATCATACCTCGTCCTTTTAAGTAGTTGCGAAATGGAATGATAGAGTGGATAAATTATACACAGTTATTCTTCCCTGGTGTAAAATCTTGTCCATTGTGTTACATGTCGTTGTAGTAGTGAAATTGTGAAATACACTCACATTAACAAGTAGGAAGGAAAATCTTTTTAAAACGACAGACTGTTACCTGAAATATAACACAAATGACAATGCGGATTCCTCAACAAGACGTCTGCAGCAGTTCTCCATAATTTTAGAAATTTAAGATTAAGTGGTGCCAAGTCCGCTGTAATGATTATGATACGGTCTGGACGATCGACGAATCCTCATTCGATTCACCCCACAGCAACACACTTGTCTCCCTGCAAAGCACTCAGAAAGTCTCTTGGGCTCACCCAGGCACCTCGAAACGAGAGGTATTTCCGCTAATTTAAAGCGGTCGCAGCCTGAATCTGATCGCTAACCTCCATCTAGTGCAGTGGTTAGAAATGCACTTATAGCTTCGTGCATAGGGACAGCTTTACCTTATTTACCTATTTTACTAATTTTACAGTGGCATTCATTAACAGGTATTTTTGAACATCGTGACAATATTTCGGTTTTTTATAAAACGCCGGGAATTTCTTTAGAGGCTAAGCATGTATTAGTGTGAAGAATTTAGTCATCTAGGATGTGACCAGAACTGATTCCTCAACCACGTGGCTGTGAAAATATCGAAACTCGCAATTTTTTTTTTCTCAATGAGGTCTGTGCTGTAAGGCAGGTTTGAAAGTGGCTGCATGGAGAGAATTTAGTGTGGCGTTTCACAATTTAACGAAGTATGACCGAATCGAGTTCTTTATTTGTCCATCTAATGCACACAATTCTTATAAAATCATTTAAAATTCTAATAGTTGCTCCGACATATTTCGGTTTATATAAACCATCATCAGGGCGCTCTCAGCCTGTGCTTCGCCAAAGTTACAATGTTGATATCGGTTACATATATCGTTATTTGAAGTTATCGGTACTGTGGCTGCATATGCAGCCACAGTACCGATAACTTCAAATGACATGAATCAAGAGCGGATGGTAGTAGATCCGGTTAATCAATACCAGAAACTATAATTACAGTTGTACGAGCTCCTGATGATGTGTGTCAACACCCGAAACATGTAGAGCTGCCTACAGAAAAGTAATAAACTGAATAAGTCGCATCTTGTTGGAAAACAATTACTAAATTTAATTTTTGAACTTATCATTACTCTCTTTTACATAGCAGACATATCAAAGCTAAAATCTTTGGCACTGTAAACAAGCAAATAACAACACTTGGCTGTCTTTGTAGTAAACTATCAATCAATTCACATGCTGTCTGCACCAATTAGTCACAACATAAAAATATGTGTTCCTTAATCAATTTTAGGCGTGTTCGCAGAATTGCAAAAAGGGACTACTAGCTTCGTCATTTCTATCTATCCATCCATCCGTCCATCCGTCCATCCGTCCATCCGTCCATCCGTCAATCCGTCCGTCTTTCCGCATAGAACAACTAGGCTCCCGCTGGATGTATTTTCATGAAATTTTGTATTTGAGTATTTTTTTAAAAACTATCTATATTCAAATTTCATTAAAATATGACAAGAATAACAGGTACTTTTCGTGTGGACCTATGTACATTCATGATAATAACTTTCTTTTTTCTTCTTAAATTGAGAAATGTTTCAGATAAATATTGTAGAGAAAATAAAAACACACATTTTATGTTCAATAACGTTTTTCAACAATCTTGCCTTTTATGAAATAGCGTGGAAAAATATTCTACAGCCTGACAGACTACAAATGACAATATGGCGCATGCGCATTGTATGCTGGATGTCTAAGGCTGTAGAGACACTCTTAGAATATGTAATAGTTATTGTTTTTCCACTGCAACAATTTATGCACCAACGCCCCTCACTGTTACTCTATACGTGCATTGCCTGTCTTGTATTATCTCTCGATTATTTACATCGGAAGCAATTGACAGACATAAGTACTTGGACATTACAGGGGCATATTTGTCCCGGTGGATGTCATGAAGGCATTTATGAGGTTGGAATTAGAGGTCTAAGTATTTTTTATCTGGACACTAGTTTGTTGAAAGTGGCCAATTTCAAGCGCCTGTTGTTTTACTCCCGAGAAAGTACCCCCAGTGCTCCCTGAATAAGAAGTTTGGTGAACCCCGGAATCGGTTTAGAGAAATATCTTACTCATGTCCGGAATTCAACCACGATTTTTGCTGTATTCTATTCACGTAGACCAAATTCGCCATCTCGGGAAATGAACAAATTTGAACAAAATTTGATGGTTTAGAAATGGTATCTGTCCCTGTTGTAAAGCAGTAATACAGTTGGTTGAGAGTTAGTCTGGAAAAACCTAACACTGTCTTGGATAGGACAGTCACTACATTTCAATAGCAATCCTGTGCTGTGCTGTGCTGTGCTGAAGTCAGCCGTGACACAAAAGTCGTGGTGTCACACAGCAGAAAGTTACTTGGCCTTGAAGTGTAATTACAGTATCTTTCACTTTTTTAATAAATCTCATGAACCCAAAATTGAAATTGGGCGTATTTGTATAAAATTTCAAAACTTATGTAACCAGTTCGGTGTGTACTTTATTAAATAATTCTAATAGTATATTAACATAATTATAATTTTACTCTGTGCAAATCTTTCGGAATTTAATTCTTTTGGTAATACCCCAAAAGTTTAAACCTGCCTCAGTATTCAGATATTCGCGGTCCTCTTATCGAAGCCTTACATGTTTACTGCGATATGTCGTGGTCATTAATTTATTTGACAACGGAAATGTATGTGGACTTGGAACTGCTATGGTTGGCCATTCTATTTGCACATTATTGTAAATCTAAAGAACTGAATGAAAATAATTATTGCAATAAAGTGTTTAAATACGTTGAAACGATAATAAGTTTTTAAATGTTTCGTTACAACAGACCCCAACTTCCTTGTATAATGATGACAGAGCGTGACAAACCCTGACTAATTTGGCCTACAATAGAGAAATATTAGGAATATATTATATCGCCATAATGAAAGTTATCAAAATAAAGTTCTGCACGATGTTAGAAAAATGAATTTTGTAGTTCTCACAGCGGTGGTTGTACAGAGCACGGCCCTTGCTATGTGACGCCATGTAGGTTGGCAGATATTTTACAGTATTTTGTAGACACTTCAATGCCTCCTTCTTCATAGTAGAAGAGGCAAATTGTGCATATGGAAGTAGTTGATTTCTCCGAATTTGTGTTTTCTCGTCATTGCGCGTTTACTTGTAATGAATAGACCAGACTTTCATCTCAAAACCGCTCAGTTAACGTCAGCCGCGGTGTAGGAGGTGCAAGGGACGTTGGATAGGGTAATGACTAAATTCGTTTCTCACTGTAACTGGGAAATGTAAGAGCTTAAAATTCTTCCTTTAAACAGCAAAGTTGAAAATTCATGTTGACGAATGCAACAAAAACCTATGTTTTTCAGAGTTCATTTTTTGTTTGTGCGCAGAAGTATTTCGGTGTTGCAGTTGATTGTAATGAAAGCCGGACTGGCACTATAAAATATCTTTGTACTCCCCTGTAACGAAAAGCAAACACGAGCCAGTGGAACTGTGAGATGAGACAGTTGCGTCTAATTAATGGAGGAATGAAAGCAAAGGGAAAGGGATTTCTCGTTTCCTAGAACACTTCCTCCGATACTTGCCACTACAATATGTAGTACGCTTATTACTTTCTCCGTCGTTGTACAAGACCTCCTGTTTTATGCGATCTTCTATAATATAAGATATACTAAATATTTAAACTTTTAACGTCATAAATTTTGTATGAATTATGAAACATTTTCTACAGCAAAGTCTACGAAAAGTAGAAGGAAAATGTGAAGTCGGAACATGCTTAATTACATGAAACATGAAACGTAGTTATGGAAGAAGAAATAAAAGTGGAAGAAAAAGATGATGAATAAGAAGAAGAAGAAAACACGGCTCATGTGCCTGTTTCTGAAGACTTCGATACAACGACTGAGATTACAGGACCAGTGGTATTTTTTTCTTTAGGTATGTCAGCATTTCACATTCGTGCTTCATATTGAAGAAGCTTCGCGTTTGATTCCCAGCAAGGTTGTTTGTTGTATTTATGATTTTATTATTCCTTCCTGAGGTTAATCTTAGTAATTAACCAACTTGATGCACAAGATCTTGTTTCATAATAAGTTTTTTAAATGCCTCTACATGTTTCGAGCACTATGTGCTCATCATTAGGAGGTCAAAATTGTGTTATACAGCGTCTGGTATCATCACACCTGTAGGTGGCTGTCCCGTGCGCAGGTTGGGAGAGGACTCTACTTCTTTTTCTCTCATCCTGTGCACGGGACGGCCACCTACAGGTGTGATGATACCAGACGCTGTATAATGCAATTTTGACCTCCTTATGATGAGCACATAGTGCTCTAAACATTTAGAGGCATATAATGAACTTATTATGAAACAAGATTTTGTGCATCAAGTTGGTTAATTACTAGGATTATACTGAGATGCACGGTCAGCAAAACATTAAAATTCCTGAGGTTAGTTGCAGCTAACCACGTCAAGTGTCTTCTTCACTCTTTAGAACACATATGTCACTGTCACATTACAACTCGACGTTGCACAACACCACAAAAACGTAAATAAATATACCCTTGAACGGAATGTTAAGTTAAACAAGTGTCACTAAGGTGTGGCGCCTCATCTGGCTTAGAATGGAGGAAAGATTTTTCAGATATCGACGGTGCCTGTAATCTTGTTCGTTAAGATGTTTTACTTAATCAGCCTTGACAAAGTTTCGCAGTTACTTAAGGTATCGAAGTGCCTCAGAGAGGTATGTTCTGTGACACGCAGTACCCCCAAAAATTACACGAAATTCCAGGTTAGAACCCATATTACATACTTTCCTTCTGGAAGGAACGACGTATACAGGTTTCTTTCCATCTGTGCGTGATGCACTAAATAGGTAGTGTTTTCTTTGTGTTCTATGAACGGGATCAAGATCGAGAGTTGTTGACGGCCAGCTAACTATCGTCTACACGACGTTTCCCACACTTCCTCTCTGAAACGCTGGATGTAATAGGTTTAAAACACTGGAATTTAACGAGATTCTGATGGGCAAATTTTGGACTACGTTTGAGAATGCATTGATTGCTAGACATTAGGATAGACTTCCTCGTTGTAGTTCGCATTTAATTACCACGACGCTTGTTGTCTTGAAATAAGGGCAGGTAATCTACCGCCGGAGAAAATATCGGTTTATCAACGGAGATAATGATGAAATATTAATAATGTGGTGTTATATGAATTTATATATTTTTTGGGGGCGCTACGGCCCAATGCTTGCCATGGCTTCCTCATTCTTGAGGTTTCACACACAACGACGCATCACAGTCAGTAGGACTCCTCTGAACGCGTGATCAGTGTGTCGCAGAGACCTCTACCTGACAATACACAACACTCACAACAGTCAGACATCCATGCCTCCCGTAAGATTCGAACCCACGATCTCAGCAGGCGAGCGGCCGTAGACCTACGCCTTAGACCGCGCGGCCACTGGGACCGGCGTTTATATATTGTTATGCAGTCCAAATCGACAGTTGTGTTAATCACATAATGGTACATGCGATTAAGATTTAAACGGATATCCAAGTTTTATGAAAGTATCTAGGACTGTGAGACTGTGAGACTGAGTGAAGGAGATAGTGAGGTGCGCTTACAGGATAATACAGGCCAGCGGCCTGACAAGAAGGGAAGAAAGATAACAAAACTGTATGCACTGGAGCATAAATGCAGGGACGATTATGTCGAGTGGGACGCACTTAAAACTATGTTTAATTAATGCGCTTCTTAACACATTTACCCCTTTAAATGGCGAGGAAGTAGAAAAAGAAGGAGGTGGAGTAGAAGGTGAATTTTGTAGCGTAAAGAAGGATGGCACAATTATTACAGTAGAAACATAAATTTTAATAACTCTGAAATTCCCAGACTGTACCCACTCAGCCTTCTGAAAAAAGTAGACAGGAGGCAAGGGAAAGCGTTGGTAAGTGACGAAGGTAGATGGATGGGAAGTGGACTGCTTTGCTGCAGAGAAAGTAAGTTAGTATTAAAGCTGAATTTTGAATTTTGTATTGAGAGCACTGTATTATGGTGAAATTTTGATGGTTTGGTAGGTCTTCATTAAAAGCATGCAGTTCCGCTCTAGAACCATTAAAAGCGAGGATGGTTTGAATAATATACAAGGTTTAGTTCTTACCTCACAGGAAACACACGGTGTTTAAATTATGAAGTTCGTCTGGCTAATGGACTTCCAGGCAAAGTGGCGTTACGTGTTTTTAAAACAAACTGAATCTCCGGGCGAAATTTCGGATTATTTAATTTCGAACAAATCCTCCAGTCCGTTGCTGGGACCAACCCAGCCTCCTATTCAATGAGTATCGTGGGATCTTGTCCCGGGAGTAGATTGACCGGAGTGTGAATTGGACTAGTCATCTCATTGTAGTGCCGAGTTTGAGTGGAGTTGTATCTCCATTACCCAACATGTCTCCATGACGTGCATAGGTGAAATTTGCATTTTTTACTGTCCATTGAACGCAAGGGTTAATTAAGCACAGGGCTGGTCTCTTTGTGTTTATCGAACGTTTGAGTTGGAGAACGAATTATAAATCAGTTAGTATGTAAACTAACAAACATAACATAACATAACATAACATAACATACAACATAACACATAACATAATATATAACATATAACATAACAAATAACATAACATATAACGTAACGTAACGTAACATAAAACATAACATATAGCATAACATAACATAACATAAAATACAACATAACATATAATATATATAAAACATAACATAACGTAACATATAACATAACATGTAACATAACGTATAACATAACATATAGCATATAGCGTAACATAACATTACATTACATTGCATAACGTGCTTTCTTCGAGGTGAACGTTAAGGCTTGTTCTCACAACGGGCTACAAGACGGGCTCTGTACGTATAACGTAAAACTGAGGCGAGTTCTTGCAACCACTGTGCCGTGGAAAAGCAAAACATATTACATATTATGAGTGTGTGTTTGTAACCTTAGGTATCGAGCATGCAATGCGCTTACGCCATATTTTTATCTGTAGGCTGCCCGCTTTTACAATATATTTCCACATTATCTCATAAACGGTAAGATTTTCGAAAAAAAAAAGTTATTGAGCATAAAATGTGTTTCGTTTTTCTCTGAAAATTTTGTCTGAAACATTCTTCATTCTAAGAAGAAGTGAGCCAGATATGATCAAAAACGTCTATTGGGATTTACGTAAAGTACCCGTTATTCTTGTCAGATTTTAATGAGAATTGAGTTTTTCAACAGATTTTCGAAAAATGTTCAAGTACCAAGTTTAATGAAAATCCGTGCATTGGGAGCCGATTTTTTTCCATGCGGACAGACGGACGGACGGACTGACTGACGTGACGAAGTCATTAGTACCTTTTCGAAATTTTGCAAAAGCGCCTGAAAATCGTCCATTAGCTGCACCATATTTATTCTTCTCTCTGTCAGTCCGTTCTTCGGTCTGTCTGTCTATGTGTCTGTCTGTCTACCTGCCTGTCTATCTGTCCGTCAAAATCTCAACAGCAACAGCGCAGTTCTTACTGGACGAATGTTGGTGCAATTTGATGGTGTGAACTGTTGAAACACTCCGTTTTGATTAATAGCGGACAATAATATGGGAGGCTTTACATGGGGGCCTAACTTCCATTTATATTGATAACAACAGTACAATATATTTTGTAGTTCGACAAAGTGCAAAGGGAACTCTTTACTGCCTTTACATGGCCACACGGACAGTTTTATATTGTTGACAGCTGCAGTTAAGTCCACAACAATTCAAAAAATACATTGTTGCATTTCCATAGTAACAATAGTTACATGAACGCGCCACACTCCTTATCGTGCTAAGAAAAACACAAAGCTTCCGCTTCGGGAAAGTTAAACCATGTTCTGAAGAATGAACTCGCATGAGAATAACAACCGTTATAAGACCGCGTGGATTCGAGTGTTCGTCAGAGTGTGGAATATTAGAAGAGATTATCTGGTGAGTTTCCTATTACGTACTCTCGGGTTATCACCGAAAGCTACTATCACCATCATCTGCGGATTAAGTAAGGGGTATGTCTGTCTAATACCAACCTACTGCGTGTGATATTCATCTCACAAGGTTACAACTTTTAAAGCTTGCAACTTGTCTTATCAGTAACGTCATGTGTGTTACATTCATTCGTAGTGTAAAGTCACTTTCCTTTTTAATATAATAGTTTCATCAAATCCTAAATCTCAAATTAATTTCTTTCCATTGGCGAAGGTCACTGATGTGTATAAAGAGTCAGTTCTGCTATTAAGCGCGTCTCATTAAAGCGAATTGGCCTTAACGTGATTGATGAATAGGTGAACGCTGTTTGTGTATCGCGAATATTCCCATACGCCTGTTTGCCATTACGCAACTTCTGCGACCGGTGTGAAGATACAAGTTTGGATGAAGGGCCAATATTTTTTTTAATCTGACCTTATTTTTATTATAAATTTTCCGTAACGCTTGGTCTAACAAGAAAGCAACTATCACGTTATGAAACAGCTCACTGTATTTTTCACATTTCTGTCCATGACACATTTCCTTCGTCCCTTCAGACAAATACAGAAGTAGTAACTTTAATTGGGTATTGACTACTTCTTTTCACACGCAATTCATTTTCCTCTGTCATTCAATAATTCGACGGCATATGGTCTGATTTACTAACATCTTCAGTATTATAACTCTAAATACAACATATTCATCGTCTACTGCACGATATCTGTAATGTTCCGATATTTATGATCAGAATACTGTATCTCTGGCGTACAGCATGTTCTACTTTGCCTGCCGGACTGTACTTTGTGTACAGCATACGATCCTGTGCTGCATTTATCAGATTTACTGTCCGGGCCTTGCCAAATGACAGCACCAATCATAGTAACTATACGCTGTGGACTATAATGCGTATTGTGTGCTCATAATTTTACTGTCCCTCTGTTTTTTGCAATATGACCTCATTCCGTGCTGTATGGTTTCGTTCTTTTAATAGAAACCCAGGCGCAGTACGTAGGTCAGTTTTATAACAACACAAGCGCAGCAAAATGTGTCAGGATAAGAGTTTATTTCAGGGATGGTTGTGTTTAATTTTCATTTCTATTTTTCGTGACCCATCAGGAGGTAAATTTGGAACAGCGGTGTATTGCGAAATGTATCTCTTTCATATTTTATGACGGTGGGGGCACAGCAGCGTCACTGCCTATTTTACGTGATCATAGATCGTGGACCACAAATTAAAATTTATTAGTAGTGAAAAAAGCAACGAAATGAAAAGGTTAAAAAAGATAAACTTATCCCCATTCGTAATTAAACATCACGCCATCGATGCATATTACGGTGGATTTACCACTGTACGCATAATTAAACTTGGTAGTAAGCAGCGTTGAGTTTTCAGCTTTACTCTCCGACCTCTTTAGCACCCGGAAAAGAGATCACTATAACCATTTGATGGGAGAATTGATTGGTTTCAGGGTCGGTATGGACGAGAGGAAAAGCGAATCTTTGCTGCTGCTGGGAATAGATAACAGAATTATCACCCATCGAGTCCTAAGCCTAATCCCTGGCATAACTCTGTCAGTAAAAATAGAACAATGACTTCGTAATTTTCTTAACATCAGACTTTCAAAATCCTGACAAATTTAATTTTTATTGAGCATAAATATTGCTTGGTATTCGGTCAAAACGTAGTTGGTAATGAGCAAGATTTGAGTTCTTCGAAGTGATTTTTTGAACATTCGGTTCTTGTGCGTTGGGGCGCTGTGTGGTTACTTTTCGAAGGTAGTACTTTCCTTCGGAATGGGGGGAAATATTAATTGAGCAACACAATGTTGCATTTCACAAGTAACGGACATTGTCACCAATAATACTAAAAGTAACAAACAAAAATAAGTAAATCTACTTTTGCTCAGTTTTGGGTTTTAAGAATTGTCATCGTTACATAATGAACAGTATTGATTGGGCATTTGTTTCTATGTTATTTTTGTGTTGGTTTAGTTGGCAGCACCGTCTCACCTTTGTTTAAATGGCTAGTTCATTCGAGTTGTCTACCTACAGCTACTCTAGTGACGTCCTTGGAAGGATTTTCACCTTTATTCGCCTAGGCGCCACAACGCTTGAATTCCTGTCGCTGTGTAATAAGATCACCGGCGACAGAGTCACCCTGTAACGTTTAAACTGGTTTCTGCACACTTACAAATGATAATTCGTGCAATTGGCACTTTTCCTTATATTGTGTGTGTGTGTGTGTGTGTGTGTGTGTGTGTGTGTGTGTGTAGAACAGAAGCAGCATCTGATATTGTGTTTGCGTCTGTCACATAATAGGTGACCGCCATGTTTAATGACTAGTTAATACAACTGAACTATGCAACTGTGTACATGTTATTGCTCGAACACTGGTTCAGTACTATAATAAGATCTAATTAACACTACAGAGCACATTTATTCCTGCGAAGGTAGTAGGTTCGTAGCTAGTCTAACAATTTTTTCGCGCTATACGGATCCCGGAAGTTGATTACTTTTTTTTAAGTTTGTCATTCCTTTGTGTTGATTGTAATTATGAAGGAATCAGTTGCCGTCAGGCACAACTGATGTGTATTGTACTTTATTCTGACAATATGTTTTGACCCAATATGGTCATATTCAGGCCAGTAATGTAAAATTCATAGAAGTAATGTTGAATTAAAAATATTAATAATTGAGATTAACCTTATATTTGTACTATATCTGTATACAGAATGTTTTATGATTTTTATATTAGTGGCCTGAATACTTTCATATTGGGTCGAAACATGTGTCCAGAATAAAATTTATAATAAATGTTAGTTGAGAAAACTGATTTTCATATCTTTTAATTCAATTTTGTACAATACATTTTTAGCATTTTATGTTATTGGCCTGAAGATGACCATCCTAAGGAGAAAAGTTCTGTCAGATTAAAGCATATTACACACACACACACACACACACACAAACCACATTTGGCACTTGATCTTTAACGTAACTTTGCAAAAAAGAAGTCATCTTTGCTTAAATTTATGGTTTATCATGGATTTGTCATGTATGATTTTGTTTCCTTGTAAGAACGACTTTATCAGCGTATTATGCAGTCAGTGTCAATAATCGTCAGGAACTTGCTTCCTGTAAAGAGCCAAAGAGAATATCAAGCAGTGGATTGATTTTCGAGATGAGGAAAGAGAAGTAAATTCCAGCGTGACAATTGTGACTATATCAGGTAGTTTTGGAAGAGTTTATTTAGTGTGGGGCAGGGAAAAGAATGACTATGGGCCGGACATGGTTACGAACTGTGGGCGGTAAAGACCTGGCTATTGGTTACAAAAATTATTGTAGAGTGTGCTTTGGTCCAGAGCGTTTCACGTGTCAGTAGAAGTTTTCTTACCCCTTTCTTGTAATGTGTCCCAACACAAGTATGTAACGAGCTGTAAACCGTTCGTCATGTAACACTGCTGTCATGTTAATTTCCTCGGGTTTCTGAAAAGCGTTGATAGTCGCATTTTACGATATGTTTGCTTTCATAAAGTTGTCTGTAACCTTTACTTTGTCAATACTAGTATTTTAACAATATAAGATCAAGCGCACAAAATTTTACAAAATTTCGCTGGGTGGTTTTCACATTAAGATTGGTTTATATACAAGATTCAATAAGTCTTAAATGCAATTTATTTTCATTTTTTTTATATACAGTAACATATAACATTATCACTTTAAAGCCTAGTGTATTCTACACGTATAGCCAGGTTCTTTAATTAAAAACTTTATATTTTGCCTGCAGAATGTGAGTATTCCGTAAGCTTTCCACAGGCAAGTGAGATTAATTTCTCGCACAGAATCAACCGATTGATTTTTTGTGTCCCAAAGACGGAATAGGTGTACTACGCCATACGAAATTAGTCTTTGGTTTTAGATTAAAGCTAGCCTTTAAAGGGATACGTGAAATTAAAGAGCTAACGTTGTCATAATTTGTGTTTGTCAGATTTTGGAGGAAGGTGGAGGAACGAATGTTGCACGTTTTAAAAATAGCAGGAAATAAGCGAAAATTGGATGACGCGAAAATGTAGCTTTGTTATTTCTGTGAAAATGAGTTCAGTTTAATTGATACATTTTTTTAAATAAGACCAGTAATGTTCTGTTCTCTTGCGACTATTTTGACCAAATATTGGTGTTTGTTTAGCCATTTGCAAATAACTATATTTTTGGGGTTTTTTTGTATTGAATAAACGTAGAATCTTCGCTTTTTTATATTTTAAGTCACATTTCATTGAATTATCCCAAATATCTAAATTTTTAAAGACAACAAAATTGCGATTCGTCAGTTATCAATATAAAATTGTTCTGTTTGATGGAATTTAGCACGACAATTGGAACATTTAAACCATAATATCAAAATTAAATAAAACAATAAATAATGTAATTGTAGCCATGTTTTATGCGAGCTGGCTTAACATCTTCGTCTTTTACAGTTACAAAGAGGTGTCATCCACAGTGTATAACTAAAGGCATAATTGATTACAGTAGATGTTTCGTTTTATATTTGATTTTAGAATAGAATACTCTTTCTTTGAATCGCGATCTTCATTGAAACAATATTTAGAACTTAAATACTTTACTTTCGTAAAACCTACTTCGTGCTACTAGAAAGATCAATTCGTGTACTATAGGGTAATAACACTGCTCACTGCAAGTTCACAACGAAACCCCTTGATCATTGAAAGATCAGTTCATGTACTATAGGGTAATAACACTGCAAACTTAAAGCTCAACACGAAATCCTTTGATCACTGAAAGATCAGTTCATGTACTACAGGGTAAAAACACTGCACACTTAAAACTCAACACGAAATCCCTTGATCACTGAAAGATCAGTTCATGTACTACAGGGTAATAACACTGCTCACTGCAAACTCAACACGAAAGCCCTTGATCACTGAAAGGAAACAGTGAAGGCTTTGAGAATTTTACAGCAAGTAGTGCGCCTACATATAGTTACACTGTGTTTTTAAGGAGTAATATTGAATGACCGTAAGGACTTGTAGTATTTTATCAGTCATTGTTAGAGGTATTTATGACGTTTTACCGCAGTTCCAACTTCCAGCCGGTTAGTGCCGGGCTAGCAGCATAAAAAGACCAAGGACCCTAATTTTCCTTTTGTATATTGGTATCGTTTAATCGCAGAATTAAACGCATTTTACGAAGTGGCAGAATTTGCAACATTTTTGCATGAAACAATAAGTTCTTAATTTCTTCTACGTGACTGAACACAAAAACAAAAATTTTTTGGGCGATTTAAATTTGCTTGGGGTTGTACACACCATATCTTAAATTTATACGAAAACTGTTACAATTAATTTTCGTCGTTAAATCGCATTTAATTCCTTCGCTTTCTGCAAAATATTTGTCTTTAATAATTTGTCATGATTCTTCGTGAGATTAACGATACAGCCTAGAGGTTTAAGTGTCGGAAGTAGTGGGAAAGGCGTTAGGCCTATTTCTGTACGTTTAACTTTCGTGAATATTTAAAATTGTATAGGATAGTGGTAACTATGCATAACGCATATCGCTCTGGCTCTCAGAGGAAGCAGAAAAAATTTTACAAGAAACATTACATTACTGTTACTGGTAAACTAGTTTGGAGTGTATGTACTTGTCTAACAAAACTATATGATGACAAATATATGTGCAGAATTTACTAAATAAAGAACAACTACAGGTTTCGGCCCTTTACATTGGCCATCTTCAGGTTGAGAAATGAAAACCTTAGCAGCTATACTTGACTTGTGTGTGCTGTATACAGTGGGGAGGTAAGAGGTGAAGTGGGTACGAGATCTTGCATGTGTTGTGTAAGATGGGTGGTGTGGGTACATGGGTTCTGCTATTGTATGCTATGTCTAGGTTAATATGGTTGGGTCTACGGTATCATCTTATGTTTGTGGAGATTATATGTACATGTACACTTAACTTATAATTACACAGTGTGCAATTTTTATATAAATGTATTTTCTATAATTGTAGTGGGTTCTTTGATCTAAGACTATAAAAAATATAGTTCCTATAGTTATAGTGGGCTCATTGATCTAATCACTTTGTTATTATACATATTATTATAATACATTAAGTTTGATTTTCATAATTTGTCAGTTCAGTATCTGAAGTAAAACTATTATAGGATGGAATAAATGTAAGGTGAGTAAGGGAAGTAAATTAGCAAACAATAGTGTGGAAACAACATAGAAGCAAATTAAATTAAATTAAGGTAATATTGAAGTGCTAGGTTTAGATGTTTCTCTTCCGGTGCCGATGAGTCGTGCGTGTTCTAGTTGAAATGTTCAAAGAATAGGGCTTCAGACTGTTCAACAGTCTATGTGTGTAATAGAGATGAATTTCAAGGATGGCAGATAGGACGATCCTTAGAAGCACAGCTTTGTGTGTAGTATGTGACAGCTGGTTATTCGGCGCGTGTTAGTATAGTTTAT
>Ga0123352_10007986_pt1 | contig 16426 bp, 12 predicted proteins | sample TergutLab28metaG_FD_89700 | JGI IMG/M metagenome (GOLD analysis project Ga0123352, IMG submission 89700) | Labiotermes labralis P1 segment gut microbial communities from Petit-Saut dam, French Guiana - Lab288 P1 | ecosystem: Host-associated > Arthropoda: Insects > Digestive system > Gut ... | reverse complement strand
GGGTTTTTGGGGGGTGAGGGGGGTAGGCTGGGGGGGATGCCTCGGTGGGGGGGGCCGTTCGGCCCCACGGGGGGGGGTGCGCCATGGGGGGGGGGGGGGAATGGACATTTGGCCATTTAACCAGTATTGCGAACTTCTGGAATTACTTTTGTTGATGTATGTTCCTGTGCTACATACTTGGCACCTGCTGACGTTCAGGGAGCGCATAATCGTACGCTTCTGATGCGTTTGCTTTCATATAGTCTCTGTATTTTCATTTTGTGAGTGCTAGTATTATCTGCACTACTCAGCAAACATTGTTCGGGTGATGAAATAAAGACGAACGAGATGAGCAGGGCGTGTGGCACATATGAGAGACAGGAGAGGTGTGTAGAGGGTATGGGTGGGAGAAACTTGAAGGAAAGAGGCTGCTTGGAACACCTAGACGTAGATATGATAATTATGTGAAAATGGAACGTCATTAAATTAGTTGTTGGGGCGTAGACTGGATTGATCTGTTTCAGGACAAGCACAGGTGGATGGCTCCTGTGAATGCGGTCCTATTTGGAAACATAAATATTAACGAATGCAGACCGTAATTTTGTTTGGTCTCTCATATTATGGGAACAAAATAGACAGAGGGGCCCGAGAACAGGGTGCTGAGGATGATATGTGACGTTTGGTCGTAAAAGGGAGGGGTTTTGTAGCGAAGTCTGAAGGAAAGGAATCGCGTACAAGACCTAGGTGTAGATGTGAGCAAAGTGATTGCATAGATTTTAAATATGACGTTGAATAGGAAGGCGTAGATTTTATGTCTCTGACTGACGATACGGACGGACAAGTGACGAACTTTTGTGAACATGGTAATGAACCTCTGACTTCTATGAAACTCGGCGGATTTAGTGATAAAATAAAAAAATGTAAGCTTTTCAAGAGGTATCCTACTCCATACGGCTGGCTACAATTTTGCCCGTGCGCTTGTAATGCGACAGACACACCGGGAATTTTGTCGTTTCAATAGACTGTGCTTTAACATTTCAACACTGTGTACAGGTCGAGAGGCTCCATAAACCGAACTTTTATACAGGCTTGTCTCCGAATAAAAAGTCAAGGGACGTTAAATCCTGGGGCCTATGAAATGGGGCTATCTCTCTTCATCCAAGAACGAGGAAACTTTTCATTTAAAGCAGTTGGGATAAAGTTGCAGAGTGTTGTTGGGAAACCTGAACTTACTTGTTCTCCACTTGTGCAGAAATAAAGTTTTCCGGCATCTTCAGGTAAGTGGTTCCCATTATGGCGACCTCAGGAGAGAAAGGACAGGTGCTGGGTCGACACTGCCAGTGGTATCAATATGTACCGAACTGCACATGTGAAACTTTAGTAGAGCATAATTGAAGTGTGTGAAGTCAGGATCGTGTGTGTCTGATTTTGCTGTGTGCAATGATTACGAAAGTGTGATATTCAGAGACACATAACATAGAATTGGGACCTTTTTTCCTTACCACCAGGTAAGGAAGGTATATGACTGTACTGTATAAAAGTGATGAATACTGCCGTGGGTAGAATTTGTGTAGTGATTGTATCTTCGGAAAGACCACCTCCATATTTGTTGTCGAAGACAATTACCGCTTCATTTTGATCATGAACAAAACAGATATTCCACTAAAACATGAATAAATACATTTTTAATAAGTGATGGTACAAGATCTTTGTTGCTGATATAGACTGCACACCCCTTCCATGTCTTTTGGTACTGAACCACGTTTAGAGTGTGTCTTAAAACCTTCTTCTTTCCCATCACCCGCAACATGCTTTGAAAATCAATGAGCCTCAACGCAAATTAATTTTAAACTCCCCAGTCCACGCTGTTCTTAACCATGCGGTGAACATAGTTGAGTCTTGGGTGATCCATCATCTTCTAGCAACTCAGTCGAGCTCTCTCTTTCTTTGCTGGAAACAGCCCCTCTTCGGGCCCGCAGCAAGCGATTGTCAGGGTGGGATTACTTTGGCCTGCGCCCGGCAAGGGTCATGGACATAAACCTGCTGCTCGCCTGCAGCGCGGTCAGGATACATACAGCCGTGGGTGCAACAATCAACTAATATCGTTCACTTCCTATTTAAAGCAGACCGCTGCCTCTTCTGACTTCATGAAGCAGAGACCTTCTTGAGAAAGGAAATTCGTTCAGCCAGGCAGTAAATTCCTTGCCGGTTACGGAACTTGACCGTTAACTTTGTGTGTATGACAGCCCGCCGCTGGCCCCTGTCCCGAACTACCTGAACATACCCACTACATTTCTTTAATTAAGATCTATTTTAAAACGATCGTTATAGCTGCGCCGATTTTCCACGTTTTGCTACTACAAGTTTACGTGTGTCTCGTCCACGATTTGGTAATCTTAATCGGACTTTGAAGTGCCTTGTATCCATCTGTCCGTTGCGTGCTACGTGCCCCGCCCTCCTCAGTTTCCTTAATTTTGTTGTTGTAATATAGGAAGCCGGTCCCAGTGACCGCGCGGTCTAAGGCGTAGGTCTGCGGCCCCTCGCCTGCTGAGACTGTGGGTTCGAATCCCGCCAGGAGCATGAAAGTTTTTCTATTTTGAGTGTTGTGTGTTGTCGGGTAGAGGTCTCTGCGACGGGCTGATCACTCGTCCAGAGGAGTCCTACCGACTGTGGTGCGTCGCTGTGTGTGATCTAGAAACCTCGTGAATGAGAAGGCCACGGCCCGCGTTGGGCCGCAGCGCCACGGGGAAAAGAGCTAATAAAATTGGAAGGCTGATCATTAAAACAACTTTCTTCAGCCTGCCAATGAGATCTAAATACTTTACTCAGCACCCTGTTCTCTCCACCCCCCCCTCCCCCATTATTCTTCTTCCTCTTGGTGTCCTTTTCGTTTCGGTGACTCTCCGCTTGTGCACAACGTTGTAGACTCTCCTCCCTCGGATTTCTTAATTTCTTCGAATCGCGTTTTAACCGCACTGTAACCGCTAAATCCTGCATTCCAACACTTGATTACGTTTTGTGCCCAGCGCTTTAGGCCAAGCTGCTTCTCCGTTCGTTTGTTATAGTGAGTCTCCCGGCGGTCGTAGGCCCAGGCCGAAGAGTAGGACGCTCCTGCTGTGAGACTGTACCGCCGCACCGTGTACATAACTCACTGTGTAGATTATCCATTTAACAGTTTCATTTTCTGTATACTGCGTGATGATTTCCGTCTTTATGTGTTTCAGCTCTCCAGCACCTCCTAAACACCTTGAAATATCTTTATATTGTTTGTTCCGTGCGTTATCGATAATTAATTGACAACACCGAAATAAAATGGTGTACAATATATATAAATATATATACATACATAAAATTGTAATTTCATACTATGTGGCTCTTGTACATTACATCAGCTGTGTACAAAAGTGGCTGTTTTTGTTTTATGCGGTATTGCTTAGGTTTGATTCTCTGATAATGATCCATTGCGAATTGAAACATGTAGGGATTTTCAGTGTGATATTATAACAGAAACATGTAAGGAACAAGCTTGTGCATTCTGTTGGTTTAGTGCCGTGAATTAATCTTATATCATTTCAGATTTCGTTCTTCAGTTATGGTTGCATATCCGGCACCTGCTGTGTAAGGTAGCATAGGCCAACATTCGATCTTTTTCAATATGCAACAATCACGAAATGGCTGTGTTTGCCTTCAGCACCACCCTTGAACAGGCGGCCTATTTCAACTATGTTGGATATAAAGTACCTGCGTTGAACATTAAATAGCGAATTATTCTGGAATGTCCAGAAATTCCGGAATACGTGTGGCATTTTATGTGGAAGTTTTAAAGTTGTAAAGCAATGGCTTATATCAAGTTAATTTTTAGTAGTACTTCAAGGTCTACGAAGAAGATTGATCGGCATCACCAGACAGTCCACAAAGGTGGAACTTGAAAGATCTGTCAGAGATTGTACATGATCGGGCAGAAACGGGAATTAAGATATCAGAATTGAATTAGAAATGTGGTAGTGAACGTATGATGGACTGTGGAGAGCTGTTGGGTTGAATACGTGCAAAGAGTAAATGCAAAATGTTTGGGCAGCAGAGATTTGAGGTTGGCACCGTCGTTACTATTAAGCTTGCTGTCTTGTGGGAGTTGACGCCGTGTAGTGTGTCCGAAGTGTACCGATGTTCCAGAGGACGATCCGAAACGTCGGCACATTTCACCAGACTGCACGACTTTACATCCCAGAAATAAACATGAAGTGCTGAAATCACTCAGGCTCAGGACAGGGACCACTGGCGTGTCTTGTGATGCAGTAATGAAATTTCGGGTTGCGTAAGAATAGGAAAATGTATTCTGTATCTGACCGATTGCTAACCTCTCAAGAAATGCTGTGCTTCAGGGAGATAAATTAATTAGGGTCGCCTACGATTCTGACGGACCTGAGTTTGGCAGGCTTGGGTTTAGTGCAGCAGTTATGTTGCATGTTGTGGAATTCCAGCAGTTTGCGGTTCCAATCAATTGATTCCCGAGGGAGTCCGCACACTCCGCTCTGTATAGCCTCTTTTAGTGTTAGTTCCGTAGATAGTAATTACTATATGTAAACATACGATAATGGTTTGGGTTCTCAGAACGTGGCCTGTGAAAGTAATTTATATTCCACTATCAGTATTTCACGTCCATAAAGATAATAGGTAAATCCCCCTAACTTTCGGAATTTAATCTACCGCCTTTATTGCGCAATATATCAGTGACGTAAGTCGAATTAATAGCAAAATTACCGATCCCGATGGCCGTGCGATCTAAGGCGTAGATCTGCGGCCGTTCGATTGCAGGGATCGCGGGTTCGAATCCCGCTGAGGTCATGAATGTTTGTCACTTGTGTTTGTTGTGTGTTGTGTAGGTGACGGCCTCTGTGACGGGCTGATCGCTCCTTCAGAGGAGTACTGCCGGTGCTGGTGACCAATTATGCGTGTGATCAGGAACCTCAACTCTGAGGCGGCCTAGAACCGTGTTAGGCTGTTGCGCCACAGAGAGAAAAACAGTCAAATTACATTTCAACTTTGACATCAGTACACATAGTACAAATGAACCGCGTGTTTCAGGAGTTCCCCTGTTTAAATCTGGCGTTACACGTGACAGCTGACTGAGGATTTTTCTGGTTCCACCCGGCACGTAGCGGCCTACGTCAAATTACTCGACGATCCTTCCATTCACATAATTTGCCGTTCATTATTCACCAAGCGACCTTCCATTGGATGTTCTCGTACCTTCATTAAGTTAACCACAAATACATTTAGGAATGTAGGCAGCCAGTTTGGGGAACCGAAACCCTAAATTCAAGTTCGATGCTTTACGTCAGTGTTTCTCAACCGCCGGGCCGCGGCCCGGTACTGGGCCCTGGCATCTTTTACCGGGCCGCGAGAGGTTCTCCTGAAATTTTTTATTTTAGTTTTCTAAGCAATTTTCATGAATAAATGTTTTATAGTGGAAATATTCTGAGGAGAAAAATATTCGTGAATGTGTCGAATAACTCAGACCCAGATGTTGGCCTGAGGGAACTACAATATGCTACAAGATTTCATTAGTCCAGTGACTGATAACTAATTTAAATGTAATTGTATATTTTTCAACATGCCACACCGTATACATAAGTGTACTAATACTCTTTATGATTATGCCATAATTCATTATTAATACTTATTTTAGTTTAATGTATGAACTTAAAAAATGGAAAGGTATTTACGAGTAAATTTGTTGGGACCGGGCCGCGGTCTCACAAAGGTTGAGAAACACTGGTTTACTTACCTCAGATGGCAGACCCCAGTTGAAATGTGATGGCACACTGTGGGGTACGGGAGGGGAATTGAAGGGGAAACTGGTAAATTGAGTGGGTAGCCACTACCCTTCAAACTACCTCGGAACATGGTGTATCCAGCAATACTACCAACAATATAAACTGATGCGCACACCTCGGCTGCCAGTAGTGGACTGAACTGACGCCCCCGCCGATTTAAATGGACTCGTCCGTTTCGCCCATAAACGAAATCTGGTTTCTGTGCGTGTGACACCACATTTCAACTGGCCTCTACTTTGGTTTGCCACAGGCTGTTTTGCCAAATCAACTGTGTCAACAGATCGATGCAGAGCGCAAACACACACACACACACACGTGTGTGTGTGTGGATTTTTTGGTACTATACACAGAGCTCGTCTCCGCTTTAATTGTCTGTCAGTTCTCATGTCTTACAATGTAAGCACATTTACTTCCCTGAACACACTTTGCAGCCCCAGAGACTACCATCCATTCTGACAGTGCAGTTTGTCGGCCACAATCTTTGTTCACATAATATTTACTTATGAAAAATATTATCTGATAGTTCAGTGTTCTGGTTGTGATGATTTGTAGTACAATATTTGCTTATCAGCGCTGCAGAGAACATACTGTCTTTTTCTGTATTCTTCCCTGATGATGGAGATCTCAAATTTTTTTTAAACATCGATAACCACCTACCAGACAATACGGAGTAAATCCACAACACCACAGTATGGTTCACTGAGGAGGCAACTACACATCTTATGGTCCTGCGTCATGTTTTTCTTAGGAATCGCAAGAATTTAATTAAGACTGGGATTTAGTGGTTTGTTGTGTTTGTGACCGTCAAGTTACTGCTTCCAGTCTAACGAAAAAGAGTTGGTTTGCTTTCGTTTTATTTTTTTATTTTTATTTTTTTTTAGAGTAGACAGAAATATAGGCCTGTCGTGGTTATCTTACTTCCCTGAGATGAAATTCAATAACATGTCATCACTCTCTTGTCTACTAGTTGATCCAGCCCTGTGCACATACGTATGCCGTCAAACTACATATACTCAGACATATGTGGAAAGTGTGACATAAACAGCTGTGTTTTGTGGGGGTGGGGGGAAGACGCGAAATATAGTGATGTATGCGTGACATCTTCCAATAGCTGTGGATTTTGGTCTGTGTTGTTGTCTTCTCTAATGACGATGGTGGCAGCCACCGATGCATGTCCGAATGCAGCTTCACTGTAATCAGTATGTGCATAGTGCTGCACCAACTTGCAGACGTGCATGGTACGAACAACACTGAAATCTCGTCCCTCTGCTTGATGTTGAACCACACCATGGGTTAGCAGAGTTACAGCTCCACTGTTTCTTGTTCTCGTCACTAACTGGGTGGGAGTAGTCAGCTTCACGCACCGGCCGCTTTGCTCCCACGGTAAGGGCTACCGGTACCCCCTCAACAGGAGGCTGGGTGGACCCCAGAAATGGTTTTGATGCTCTGATGAAGAGAAGAGAGTCTTGTCTCTCCAAGAAGTGGAATCACGATTACTCATTCCTTCAGGCATTATTCAATACTGAACGAGCACAATTCGTGCAGTTGACACGCTCTTATATAAGACATAAAGACTAAAATCGCGGAATTCTGCGTGTTTTTTGGGCCATTTTTACGCCATTGAAATGACAGCTAACTGTACAGTTCACGGAACGGAATCCTTCTTAAGAATCTAGTTGTTGTTCAACTAATAAAGAAATTGCCTCCATATTGAACCATAAGGTTCATTATCATGTTTACGAGATCCCACCAGATGAATCCAATCCACAGCTTCGCCTTCCATTCTTTAAAGATACTGTTTAATAATATTCTCTGATTTACGCCTTGGTCTTCCATGGAATTCTTTCTTTTAGATTTTCGTACCGTATCCATTTATGCACAGTATTTCTTTCCTGATGCCTGCTACTTGCTCGTCCCATTCATCCTTCTTGGTTTTGATCACCCTAATAATACTTCTCGAGGAGTAAAAGTCATGGTGCTTCTAATACCTCAGCTCTCTCCAGCCTGTTGTATGTCTCTGTTAGGCCCAAATAAGACATGTTTTTTTTATGAGACACTTTCGGCCTGTGGAATCAGTGAAGGCTTGTACAACACTTACCTTCTATGACAATTTAATGTCAGTGAGGTTGATTTTATACCTGAGACGAGACGGACCGTCACTGCCTCTGCGATATTGTCCTCTTTCTGTCCATTTTCAATTAACAAAGCTATTTAAGCTGGCGATTGTTTGAAAGGACGTACGCGGAAGCCTCTTGTCGGTATTAACAGCATTTGATCTGATGGGACTTCTGTGGATCTCTGTTTGCTTCCCGACTTCCTCTGCAGTAGACTCCAGTTGAAATGTGATGGCACACGGTGACGCAGGGAGGGGAGGTGAAGGGGAAACTGGCGAATGGAGTGGGTAGCCAGTTCCCTGCACACTACCTCGGATAATGGTGTATCCAGCATTACTACCAACAATAAAAGCTGATGCGCACACCTCGGTTGCCGGTAGTGGACTGAACCGACGCCCCCGCAGATTTAAATGCACTCGTCCGTTTCGCCGAAAGACGAAATCTGGTTTCTGCGCGTGTGCCATTACATTTCAACTGGCCTCTACCTTGAAGTCGTCCCTGCTGCAGTTCTGTTTGACAAGCACAAGCAGATAGGCCGTGAAAAGTTACATGACCTACTTAGAGGCATCATCACTCTTTTCATAAAATATTGTTTATGATGATGAAGGATGAAGTGGGCGGGGAATGCAGTACGCATTGGAGAGATAAAAAATTTATAGCTTTTCACAAGTTTATTTGGTGTTCCTCTAGGAATACACCACCACTTCGTAGAAATACAGAAAACGTATTTAGCAGATAGATGGTACGGAATTGGATCTTACAGTATCGGTGGTGGGTTTTTATTCTGTCCCTGGCCCCGGATTTTTTTTCCATGATTCTTTTGGCAGATGTTTATTTAACGACTGTTATGCAATAGTTTTATGTTAGCCAGTGAAACTTGGTGTCGATTGCGGGATTGGTATAAATAATGGATTGGAAATGACGGTGAACCAAGCAATAGTGTCTTGTAGGAATGGTACTAGTTATGCTACTATTATTTACGTATTTCACATTCATGTTTGGTTATGTTCCTACAATTGTTACGGAGTAAAATCACGAAAATTCTTCCGTTATGACACCCTGACAATGAGTAGACTTCTTACTCGGTATTTATACAATACGAAGCGGCAATTCAAATCATTGCGCTGCGAAGTTCCATTGCTAGTTCTCACGTTACTGTTCATGGTAATTTGTCTGATTTTGATACGTTGTGGGCAATGAACCAGTGTAGTCTGGTGCGTGCTTTCCACCGTTTCGGAGAGAACATTGCTGCCATCTTCATTGTTAAAATGTTGCCTCTGCAACATTAATATCCTGAACCTACCAGATTATGCAGTTTAGTAATTCAGGATCTTCGCTGTCGTGAAAGCCTGTAATCGTATGCTTATCTAATCTGAGGCTTTAGCAATGTGTTAAAATTCTGTGTCGATGGAAATAAATCCTGTGGCATGATTTGTAGGCTTGGATGTTCTAAGTCGCAGTGTTTAGTGAAAACTCCGTCATAGAGGGAAACCAAAGGATCAGTACACTCGAGTGTATGCGGTGGAGGGAGGCACATACTTGAACATCTCCGCGGCCTGCCAGTCTGAGTCACGACCTTAATCCTCTAATAGACAGCAGTAATCATGTAAGTCACTTGATTCAGTGTTAAAGAACTCAAACTTCGCCAAGAGAGAGTAATTGTTAGATCTAGCCGGTTCTGAGAATAAAGACGGTTTTGAGATTTGAGTTTCTCACGGTAGTGACTGGGGAGATTGCTGTCTTGTAGAATGTGACGGCGCCATGTGGTCAGACTGCACGGCGTTACATCCGATAATACAGTTTTTTTTAAATAAACAGCTGTCATTTTCCTAAACGGCGCTTCTGGTTGTTTACTGTGGGGTGGGCTGTGAATTTTCACATATTATCGACAGTCATGACACTTCAAAGGGTTGTGTATTAAGACTGAAACAGTTAGCTACAGTCTATTGCTTTTCACCCTTTAAGAGGTTAATTTTTAAAGGGCAAAGTACGAAATGACGAAATAAGCAAGTAGCCAAGTGTTCCCATGATGCAGTTACGTAGTTGACTAGTTGGTTTGCTGTTTAGTTGGTCGGTTGGTTGGTTGGTTGATTGGTTGGTTGGTTGGTTGGTTGGTTGGTTGGTTGGTTGGTTGGCTGGTTGGTTGGTTATCACGCGTGTCACATAAACGACAAAGAACTGGTCTGCATAATTTGTGTCATTGGTTTCCAAAGTGTGCTCCGCGGTTCCCAGGGGATGCGTGGATACATTTCCGTAATGGCTACGTTGAAGTTGACTTTTTCAAATAAAAGGAAAAATTTTGTGTTAAAAATAATTGGTGAAATTCTTTAATTGGTGATGTGTTTACATGTTGGATGGCTGTTATAATATCTAATAAAGAAACGTCCTGTACCACGCAGCGAGCGACAGTCGGTTCAGTTAAGGTCAAATCATGCAATGCATTATGATGTGTACTGCTGGTTTGTAACCGTAGCTGTTTAAAGTCAGTTCTAAGATATAAATTTTTAATTTTGGATACTTCTCATTCAAAAATTTTATTTTGACGTAAACGTGATTGTGAGGATTCATGGTAATTTTTCGAAGTCAAAAGGGTTATGTGAGCCTAAGCATTTAGTCCTTACCTCACAGAAAACACGCAGCATATATGTGTGTGTATGTATGTATGTATGTATGTATGTATGCATGCATGTATGTAAAGATAGGCTGCTGCCTTTCAGCAGTTTTGATCCTAAGTTTGTTTGGTTATCTGGTTACTTTACGCTGGTGTAATATATGGTGTGGAATGCTTAAGGAAGCCACGGAGCTATCGTTTTGACCCGCGGTGGTAACCGTAGGGAATCTGTAGGGTTTTAGAGGAATGAACATCGACTTCAGGTTGGGCAAATATATGGAGGAGAAAGAAAAAGAAGAGGAGGAGGAAGAAGAAGAAGGAGGAGGAGGAAGCTAAGTCAGCAATGCAAGAAATGGAGCGATGCATGAATAAAGATGTATTAGAAAGGCGACTGATAATAAATAGAGTACGAAGCTGCACAAGCATGTGCGCCACTAGGATTCCTTCCAAGGTAGAAGGCAGAAAATTTGCGTGCACAACCAAAAGCTTTTTTAAGGATGGCCTTAGATCTGTTTCGGCACACCGAAAAACAAATGTGATTGGATCAGTTTCACTGGCTGTAATATTTGGTAATTTTTTTTCGTTCTTTTAGTTTTTCCAAGTTTTTTATTTCAATTTCAATTCTTTCAGAAAATTCGGGGGGGGGGGATCTCACACTGCCCCGCCCCCCAGCCGGCGTCCATATATACGAAGAGGTATAAATCAATTATGTCTTGATGCCATGTGATTATACTTTTTGGCTATTGTGTGTCCGTTCTTGATTTTTTGCTTATTTTTGTCTCACTGCATTGCAAATGAGGGGCTCGCGGTGGCGCAGTTGGTTGAGGCACTACGCTACAAGCCGGAAGGTCGCAGGTTTGATTCCCGATAATGTCACTGGAATTTTTCATTCACATAATCCTTCCGACCGCACTATGGCTCTGGGGTTGACTCACTCTCTAACAGAAATGAGTACCAGGAATATTTCCTGGAGGGTAAAGGCGGCCGGCGCGTAGGGCTGACAACTTTGACCTTGCCGCCTTCATGTGCTGATTGTCTTGAAATCTGGGAGCCTCAGCCTCCTGGAATCCTCAGGGCCTCTCCAGGCCTGCAATGGGATTACTTTACCTTTACCTTTACATTGCAAATGAAACCCAGGAAATACTCACACGCGTTTGCAAGAGATCTGCTGTTAGTACCGAATTTTAAACTGTGATTTTAAAGGTAAAGGTAAAGGTAAAGGTAAAGTTAACCCTAGAACAGGCCACGAAGGCCCAAAGGGGGAGTAGACATATGGCTCTACTCTTTCCTTAACCTCGGCACTAGATGGGGTGGGTTGTCACCGCCACGCCCTGGCCGCTTTACCCCCCGGAAACACCCGCTACCCATTGTATAGGAGGCTGGGTAGGCCCCATGGCCGGTCTGGAAAAACCATGATTATAGGTAAACATAAAATTTAGGCCTATTGTAAAATAAGCACTTGGTAAGAGGCGTGTGCTGTCTTCTGCCGTACAAAATCTAGGTTCTTCGGTCCGAATTTCACTCGGGCCAAGGTTATGCCCACGTCTTATCGGTGTTTGCGTTCTGTGCCGTGAGAGTTTTCATTTCGGCCCGATATACCTTCTGCGAAATATCTGTAAAGAAGATTCAAGGAAGTCAGGAAAAGAGAGACCGTTAGCCTCGGTGGCTCTTATCACCATGGATAGAGAAATGACGAGGTAGGTAAAACTGAAATATATATGATGATCTGAAACATACTGTTGATTAGTCACGTGATATGGTACCAAACGGATGCAGATCATCTTGTGTTGAACATGCAGTTACATATCGCTTTGTGTTTGCTGTAGAAAATCTGCTCTTGAATACGCTTGTAATAATCAACCTGTCAAAGGCTGAAATAAATCTACACAGTAAGCTTTACCATTACACGGTTGAATCAGTTGATAATGTTTGGACAGATAATCACAGTTGTTATGAGACACAAATAGTCTACACTCCGAAAATAACTCCGTACTTTTAATGTTGAAACTTGTGGTACGTGAAATTACCACTGTGATTAATAGGGTTAAAAAGGTATTTAGGCAGAATTCACTCGGTGGAGAAAGTTCCTTCCAAGAAACTGATAACCATTCAGCTGGTGAAATTCTGTTTCTCATGGAACGTGCAGGCCCGTTGCCATACTCTACATAATCTGGTACTGGATCATATTCTAATCCTTTCCACAAATTCGCACAATGTTTTTAAAATAAATTTTGAAAAATTTCCTCTTGCCTAGCTGCATGTTCGCCAAAAATTCTTTTTCTTTTACGTTTCCTGACTTAAAATACGTGTTAATATGTAATCTGTTTGAGGTGTGTTGAGTACACTGCCCATCGCATCTTTTTCGATATGCTCACTCTGTATTTTCTAAATCCAACATGCTGCGACGTGTATCGTCCCTCTGTGCTTGCCTTCGTTGATTCCTGACTTGTTCAACTGTTCAACCTTCGTTTGTATACACATAATTTTGAATATTCTGTGAAAACGGTCTATCGGAAAGAGAACAGGAACTGTTCCTTTTCGCGGGCACGCTGCATTTTGAGGATTGGCATTTTGATTTTCTTATTAAAATTCTATCTCTACCTTACTGATTCAGCTCTGTTTGTGCGTGGAATAGAAGGAGCTGGAATAGGAGGAGCTGGAATAGAAGGAGCTGGAATATGTTCCGCTGTTTGTGATTCAAGCTTTAAGTACACACCCCGAGTGTGCATTTGGCAAATCGTCGTCGTCGTCGTCGTCGTCATCGTCACCTTCATCATCGTGATAATGACAGTCATTATCACGCACAGGGTGTCGTGTCCATGAGCCAGTAAAATCCAGTCTCTCAACCCCCTCAATTAAATAAGCACTGTATCAGTAGCTGTCGTCCGGAAGACACGCAAACACTACGTGCATTTCCGGTCTTTGGTTTTATCGGGATGTTTTCTGCAATGATCTTGAGAAGCTTCCAATCGCACGTATTATTATTATTATTATTATTATTATTATTATTATTATAATAATCATCATCATCACCTTTATGCAGGGCATTTGCAATTATATACCTGAAACGAAGTATGTTTCTAGGGCATAGAGTGTTGCAGCTTCTCTGCATTTACAATTTGTGCTACATGTAATGTTGCTTCCCCGTGAAATATGTTTTGTACTTTCACATTAGTACTTTCCGCAGTATGTGTGCAGTGCCCAATATAGCTTTTTTTTTTGTAGTGTCTTAATTTCATGCTTTCCCGGTATGTTGCTCAGGTATTGTCTGAGTGACTTATAATGGTTCCAGTCGCCCCTGTTATTACCGGTATCATTTTTTCCGTCACATTCCACATACTCTGCATTTCTGTTATGAAGTCTTTATATTTTAAAATCTTATCGGCTTCTTTCTTGATAACATTTGTCTCCAGTTATTATTATTATTATTATTAGTAGTAGTAGTAGTAGTAGTGGTGGTGGTGGTGGTGGTACTTAGCCGTCATTAGATCATATTAAACATAGGCTGTATTATTATTATTATTATTGTGAACAATTTGAAGCGCAGTGAAAAATATACAGGGGTATGTAGCACTTTCTGTGAAAGAAAAAGTACCCATTTTGCCCACAAAATATATTTATGTGTTTTGTGTGGTCTTCACAATTAATAGCGACTTTCTTCCTAAATATTAGCCGGTTTGTCGTTATATTGGACATGGAGTTTGGTCTCCGTGCGGTTTGAGCAGAGTTTTTAAAATATATGTAACTTCAGTTTCTGCGCGCTGAGAACAAGTCTGCGGTGTTTATAATTTGGTGCGTGAATGGAACTGGAGGGCCTTACAATCCATCTTCGCCACACAATTTGTAAAGATCGCAAAAAACGCACGATCTTCTTGTAGAGGTCTGGAGGCAGATTGGCCGCCATACTGGAGAGTATTGCGCACTGGGGAAAAAATTTTCCATAGGCCTACTTAATATTTTGCATCTTCCGCGTTTTACTTCACTGTTTATTAGATTCCAAAAAATAATTTTTTAGGCTCTATATATATATACGTGTGTAATGTAAGCCGAATTAAATTATGAATTTCAGGTTACGTATAGAAAACTAAATATAGTAACAACAACAGCAAGACTAGAGTGTGTTGGTCATCTGGTAAGATTGTTTGATGATGGGACCGTAAAGAAAGTATTTCTGCGGAAACCAGCTGGGAAGAAGAAAAGCTGAACCACCAAAATGAAGGTTGCTAGACTGTTGAGAATGATCTGAAACTGAAGGGTGTCAAGAGATGTAAGATTAAAGCAGAAGACAGATCTGTATGTGCTGTCATTCTCCAGGAGGCGCTGGTTAAACTCGAAGGACAGTGTGCCAATGAAGAAGAAGATATACATAATGTAAAATAATTGTTATTTACTGCGTAATACCTACCAAGTGTATATTGTTAAAATTATCATATTTCTGTTCTACAGGGTGTATAATATGTAATACGTTTATTCGCGCTAAACAAAACTTCAATGGTTCAGGATTCCCTGCGCCAACCTCTAAGTTTTAGATTAATATATCTGAAATCGTATATAAGCTTTTTAAAGTTTGGTTGTTGTTGTTTCTTTGGAAACTGAGACAGCGGAGTATACAAGATGCTATCAAATACGCGGCTCCACAGCGATGTATGTGACGTCATACATGGCTTTGGTTTTATCTCTCTTCCGAGCTCAGAGGCTATCGCGGGATGTCTCGGCTGACGCAGGCGTTTTGTCGGACGAAGCTGCCGTGCTGTGGACGGTGAGAAAAGGAAGGTCCTGTACTTTGTTTTCGGATGCTTAATTAAATGTTGGGAAGAAGTCATTGCTTGTTTATTGCAGTGAATCAAATGTCGTGCTATTTAAAGGGCTTGAAGTACAAGAAGTTCCAATGGCAGTCGTGGTCGGCAAAACCTGGAAGGGCTGTAGGGGTTGGCAACAGTAGGAAACCTCGAGCATCGTCATCTACGGGTACGCCATCCACTGGCCCCAGTGCGGGTCTGGACGCTTTGCAACGTACAAAACTCTGTTACTCTTCCCAGGCATGGAATCATTCATTCGTCGGTTGTTTAACCCCTTGCTTACCTACCGATTTATCCGGACTGGCATACTGGGAAAGGGCGTTAAAAGAGCTAGGATGGATGTCACGACCGAGCTTCGACTTAACATGTATCAGTGGAAATTTTAAAGACGGAATGTTCTTGTTTTAACGTGAGAGTGGGGATATTTTGCAGGTCAAGCGTTAAGATGCCTGCATTTTTAAAGACAGAGAGAATGTGTTTATCATCTATTCCTACTACAGGGGTGCTGATAAGTCCTTAGCCCGACTAGGAAGGAAACAAGCTAATGTTTTTGTCAGAATGACGTGAATTTCCATCGGCGCCTTGCCTTGCAGGGAAAAAAGGCTTTATGTCGACTCGCGTGTCGATGTTGTTCAAATCGCGCGCGTCCCTGACATGCTTCCGAGCTTCTTTCCTTCCTGGTCGGGCTAAGGACTTATCAGCACCCCGGTGAAAACCTCCAAATTGTTATTTTCGTGGAATGTAGGGAGGAAGTAATCACAAAATCACGTTGAGTCAGACGTAGCGGTGTTCACCAGCCAGGAGTGACAGTATTAACAGTGATTGGCGAATTTTCTCAGCCCATTCATTTCCTTAAAATAAGCTTTGTTGTTATTGAGATACATAAACAAAGTCTCCAAAGTTCGCGCCAGAACCGGCGTAGAGGGAAGTGGCGGTACAACACCAGTTTCTTGTAACGTGCGGTGTTATACAGGGTGTTTCAAAAAGAGCTTTACAACTTTGAAAGCGTATAGAAATTTATACAGAGGACATACACAACGTTTTGAACTGTCAAAATGTAGCAAAACACACCGAGTTTTACCTCGG